>JACCDK011965773.1_pt1 | contig 40829 bp, 41 predicted proteins | sample 7445871 | NCBI WGS metagenome assembly JACCDK01 (sample SAMN15323436, study PRJNA562643) | freshwater metagenome | isolation source: river surface water | place: USA:Blue River Watershed | collected 2017-08-15 | reverse complement strand
CGGGTGGCGGAATTGGCAGACGCGCTAGCTTGAGGTGCTAGTTCTCGCAAGGGATTAGGGGTTCAAGTCCCCTTTCGGACACAGATAGGGAGCACTCGATGGAGCTTTCTCAGGCGCTCTCGCTCATAAGAGAGATTCCTGACTTTCCGCAGAGAGGAATCCTCTTTAAGGATATTACCCCTCTCTTGGCAGATGGTCCGGCACTTCGGGCGATTACCGAAGCTCTTGCCGATAGTTCTACTCCGTATTCCTGTGTTGCCGGCATCGAAGCAAGAGGATTTATTGTGGGTACCGCAATTGCTCTTCATCGCAATGTCGGTTTCATCCCACTTCGTAAAGCCGGAAAATTGCCCCATCAAACGATTTCTAAGAGTTACGGGCTCGAATACGGCAATGATGTTATCGAGGCGCATGTCGATGCTGTCGGCCCATCCGATCGCGTGCTGATTGTTGATGATGTTCTAGCCACTGGCGGCACCTTGATTGCAGCCATAGAGATCATCACTGAACTCGGCGCAACCATTTCTGAAGTTGTCGCACTCTTCGAAATTGAAGCTCTTGGCGGACGAAAAAAGATTCTTGAGCGCTTTCCAAATATTTCGGTTCGCTCCTTGGCGAAGGCTTAGACTCGTATGCGTATTCCCCAGATACAAGCTTTACGAGCGTTGGCGGCAGTGTTGGTACTGCTCTTCCACGTACACCTTATTGATGGTGGCTACATCGGAGTAGATATCTTCTATGTAATCTCTGGCTATCTCATCACTGGTCTCTTACTTCGAGAGATCGAATTAACTGAAAAATTAGATTTCAAAGCTTTCTATCTTCGTCGCATCAAGAGGCTTCTGCCTACCTCGTTTACCGTTCTCATGGCGACTGCTCTCTCAGCTTGGTACTTCTATCCAGGCACCATGCGCGAAGATCTCGGAAAGGATATCTTCGCCGCAGCAATCTATATCTCAAACTTCCTCTTTGCCTTCTGGCAGATGGATTATCAAAATCTCAATGCAGTCCCTCCCGTTGTTATTCACTTCTGGTCACTTGCGGTGGAAGAACAGTTCTATCTCTTCTGGCCGGTGATTGTTCTGGTTGCATATAAGTTTGGTGGGAGAAAATATCTTTTCAAAATTATCGCTCTTATAACTGCTTCCTCGTTTTTCTTCAGCCTCTACTTGACTAACGCTCAACCAATCTGGGCTTTCTATTCGCTTCCTACCCGTGCCTGGGAGCTTGGCGTAGGAGCGCTCTTATTGACTATCTCTGGCAGGTACAAACTCTCAGTTGTCTATCCATGGATCGCATTGGCACTGCTGGTTTATTCGAGTCTCGCCTACACTGAATCCACCCCCTTTCCAGGTACAGCGGCGCTTGCTCCTGTTATTGGAACTGCGTTAGCAATAGCATCGATATCATCATGGCCGCGAATTCTTAATTTCGTCAGCAACCTTCGAATGACACAGTGGCTAGGTGAGATCTCTTATCCCCTCTATCTCTGGCATTGGCCTTTACTTGTTATCCCAATTGTCTACCTAGGTCGCGGTCTAACTATCAAGGAGAGCGCTCTCGCAATCTTACTTACTGTGCTATTAGCCGATCTCACTCATCGGTATATCGAGCAACCCCTACGCCACGCAAAGCTCTCTCCAAAGAAAATTGTGACTTCTGCAATTGCCGCAACCTTAATTGCGACAGGGACCGGTGTTGCTATCACCGCTAGCGCCAATAGCACCATCACCCTCTCGACCGGTCAGTCGTATTCTCTCGAACAAATCATGGAGAAGCCGAAGGTGTATCTCGACGATTGCCATGTAAATAGTGGAGAAACCGTTTCAAATGACTGTACTTACGGACCAAATAGTCCAAATAAAGTCGTACTCTTCGGCGACTCACATGCGGCACAGTGGATGCCAGTGCTAGAAGAACTTGCTTACGAAAGAGACTTTCAATTGATTTCACTCACCAAATCCGCGTGCCCGGGTCCTGCTGTAGCAAAGGTTGAGAGCGGAAACTACAAGAACGCAGATTGCTCAGAATGGCGCAAGAATTCGATTGCCCGAATTCAAGAGTTGAAACCAATGGCGGTCCTCGTGAGCGGAATGCAATACTTCGAGATACCAAATGGATACTCTTCACGCGGCCAATGGTGGCGCGAGGGTCAAGCCAAGACCTTTAATGCGCTGAAGGGAGTCTCTCCTCACTTAATCTATATCTCGGATACACCGCATCCTTTACGAGATATTCCAAGTTGTATCGCCTCAGGTCGCATTGATCGCTGCAATAGTACTGAGCCTGCAGATGCATTCTTCACACCCGGTTGGCAACAAATTAATCCAACCTCATGGTTCTGTGCGGCGACATGTCCAGCGGTAATTAATGGAATTGTTGTTTATCGCGACTCCTCTCACATCAGTGTGCTAGCAAGCCGTATGGTGAAGCCTCAGTTGCTCAGCACACTTCTCTCCTTAGGAGTATTCTCCTGAACAACTTCCGCCTCAATGAGACATTTCTGATTCCAGATGGCAAGATGGAACTATGGCTGAGCTGATTTATTACTGCGGCACGATGGATAGTGGAAAATCGACGCTCGCCTTACAGACCGCTCATAACCACCAGAGCCGCGGTCGCGGCGGCCTCATTTTCACGAGCCATGATCGTGCTGGAACCGGTGTGATCTCCTCGCGTCTTGGATTACAGAGCCCTGCAATTGAAGTAATGCCAGGAGTCGATATCCATAAGATGGTTGTTGAGCGCCTCTCGCGCGGAGAACGGATTGATTACATCATCTGCGATGAGGCCCAGTTCTATCAACCTGAACAGATTGACGGATTGGCGAAGATAGTCGATGGTCTAGGAATAGATGTATATGCATTTGGAATCCTCGCCGATTTTCGGACAAAGCTCTTCCCTGGATCTGCGCGCTTGGTAGAACTTGCTGATCGCGTTAATACCTTGCAAGTTGAAGCGCTCTGTTGGTGTGGCTCACGTGCAACGCACAATGCGAGAACAATCAACGGGGTCATGGTCACCGAAGGTGAACAAGTGGTTGTTGGAGATGTGAGCAAGGAGGATGAGGTCGCTTATGAAGTTCTCTGCCGCCGCCACCACATGCGCCAAGTGACTGCGCGCGCATCACGGGCAGGTCATATCTCTCCGGAGCCACTCCCCTTCAACGAATAGCTCCCTTTTTTCGGTCACATCGCTGCAGCTAGCGCAGCAACAAGAGGTGCAAGAAAGAGAGCTGGCAATAGATTTCCCACAGCGATTCGCTTTATATCTAACAGGCGCAATCCGATACCAATCAACATAAGACCACCACAGATTGTCATCGCGTCGATTTGATACGGTTCCAGAATATTTCCAGCAAACCAACCAATCAGCGTCCAAGCACCTTGATAGATGCCAAGCGGAATAATTGATGCCGCAACACCCCATCCGAGCGTTGAGGCAAATGCCATGGCCGCAAAAAAGTCGAGGGAGGATTTCAAGAGGAGTTGATCTACTCCTTGCGAAGCACCATCGCTGATACTCCCGAGAATCGCGAGCGGCCCAATCAGAAAGAGGAGCGAAGCTGAGACAAATCCCTCTACGAAAGGGCTATCTTCAGAGGCTCTGAATTTTCTTCGTAAATTTTCACCAAACCCATCGAGGCGATTCTCCAATTTGAGCGCGGTGCCGATTGCGCCACCAAGTAACATGGTTAAAAGAATCACGAGTAGAGGAGCCCCTTGCGGAAGTGCAGAGGTGAATTGCTCTGACCATAAGGGAATAAGAGCGCTGACCGCTCCCAGTAACGTGATTAATCCAAGAATATCTGTAATCGATTTCTGAGAACTGCCCTTAAGTCTCTGACCGACAACAATTCCGATAGCCGACCCTACGAGAATCGCGAGAAGATTGATGGCCGTACCCGCTCCAATAAACATGGCGACACTATAGACTTCCAAGATGCGTTCGTTGCTGAGATTTCTCACTCCTCATAAGACAATCCCTGTCACACCGTGGCGTGCGGATCATCGTTGGCAACTCTCACCCCTCAGAGTCCTCATTCTCTTCTTCGGACTCTCGATCTTCGGACTTGGTGATGCCCTCCTTGTCCAATCAAATATCGGAAACGCTCCGTGGACAGTTTTCGCGGAAGGGCTATCGCTCAAAACGGGCTGGGCTTTGGGTTTCTCGACATTCATCATCTCAATCTTTGTGCTCTTGGCATGGATTCCATTACGAGAGCGACCTGGCTTTGGAACGCTCTCCAATATCGTTCTTATCGCAACCTTTATCCAGGTTGGAGTCTCGATCTTCCCCGAGCAAAGCTCCTCCCTCGTTGGGGTGATCTACGTACTAGTTGGAATCTCGCTGGTCGGGATAGGTTCATCGCTCTACATCACCTGTGGACTAGGTCCAGGTCCGCGAGATGGAGCAATGACCGGAATTCATAATGTGACCGGAGTTCGGGTCGGACGTGTTCGAATGGCTATAGAGGTCACAGTTTTGATTGTCGGAGCTTTGATGGGCGGCACGGTGGGACTAGGAACCCTCCTCTTTGCCTCCCTTATTGGCCATTCGGTCGCTATTTCACTCGGAGTCGTGGCGCGTCTGACCAGTCGGTAATAAAGCCTTCTTTTAGAATACAAGCCTCCCTCGGTCTGTGAGCCGTCACTTCACACGGGGTCGCAACCACCCCCGTTAACAAAATCAGTAAGGAAGGTCCACCATGCTCGATAGCTTTTTCAAAATATCTGAACGTGGATCCACAGTAGCCCAGGAAGTTCGTGGCGGTCTCGTCACATTCTTCACAATGGCCTATATCGTGGTCCTCAATCCGCTTATCATCGGTTATACGCCGGATAAGTACGGCAACTTTATCGGCGGAACAAAAGAGCCTCAGATTGCTCTTATCGCTGCCGCAACTGCTCTCATTGCAGGCGTACTTACTATCCTCATGGGTGTAGTCGGTCGTTATCCACTCGCACTTGCAACAGGACTTGGCCTCAATACTTTCGTCGCTGTAGTCATCGCAAAGCAGATGTCATGGGCAGATGCCATGGGCTTGATTGTCCTCGAAGGAATCATCATCACCATTCTCGTCCTTACCGGTTTCCGTACCGCGGTATTTAAGGCGGTTCCAAGTCAGCTCAAGATCGCAATCTCTGTTGGAATTGGTCTCTTCATTGCCCTTATTGGCCTCGTTGATGCAGGATTCGTCCGCAAGACTCCAGGAACCGGCCCAGTACCAGTAACTCTCGGGTATGACGGACAGCTCGTTGGTTGGCCGATTGTGGTCTTCGCGCTTGGTCTCTTCTTAATGATTACATTGATGGTAAAGAAGACTAAGGGTGCACTCCTCATTGGTATCGCTGTTGCGACAGTTGCTGCAGTCATAGCTGAGAAGGCTTTCAAAATCGGACCGAACTTTATCCCTGGTGGAAATGCAGATGGGTCTAACTTCGTTAATCCAAAGGGTTGGGGGCTCAGCGTTCCGGCACTTCCAAAGGATGTTATCGCTACCCCAGATTTCAGCTTGCTCGGTCAGTTCAGCATCTTCGGTGGATTTACCGAGATCAGCATCGTTGCAGCGTCACTTCTCGTCTTCACACTCTTACTCTCTGACTTCTTCGACACTGTCGGAACCGTGACTGCAATTGGACACGAAGCAGGTCTCGTCGATAAGGATGGCAACATCCCTTACAACGATCAGATTCTTCTCGTTGACTCCCTTGCAGCCGTTGCGGGTGGTGCAGCAAGCATCTCATCCAATACCAGTTACATCGAATCAGCTTCAGGTGTTGGCGAAGGCGCACGTACTGGTCTTGCTTCAGTCGTAACCGGTATTTGCTTCCTCCTCACAACCCTCTTCGCTCCACTCGTTGCGATGATTCCTTATGAGGCTGCAACACCAGCTCTCATCGTTGTTGGTTTCTTGATGATGACTCAGATCAGCGGAATTGATTGGTCTGATTATGGAATAGCTATTCCAGCTTTCCTTACTATCATTTTGATGCCATTTACATACAACATCACAGTAGGTATTGGAGCAGGGTTTATCACTCACGTGGTTATCCGCGCTATCCAAGGCCGCCGCAAGGAAATCCACCCACTACTTCTCTTGGTAGCAGGTCTCTTTGTGGTCTACTTCCTACAGTCACCAATTGATACCTGGGTTGGTTAATACCCACTTGAAATATAAATCAGCCCCGGTGAGAAATCGCCGGGGCTGATTTATTTAGATACCCCAGTTGATGGGTTCTCTTCCACTCTCTTGTAAGAGTCGATTTGCCGTTGAGAAGGGGCGTGATCCAAAGAAACCTCGATATGCCGATAAAGGACTTGGGTGGGCTGACTCAATTCGATATCTAAATAAGGGTGCTAATTCACGGGCGTTATTACCCCAGAGGATCGCGACGACATTCTGCTCTGCTAGTAATTTCGCCGCCGCATCTGTGAATAAACGCCAACCGTTGTTGAGATGCGCGTTTCGCTCTCCTACGGTCGTCGTCAAGGTCCGATTGAGCAACATCACTCCAGCCCTACTCCAACAGGTAAGGTCAGGTGTCACAGGTGACGGGGTCCCTATATCGTCGCGCAGTTCCTTAAAGATATTTCGTAATGAAGCAGGAATTCGCTCACTGGGAAGAGAAGAGAAAGCTAAACCATCTGCAATTCCCGGTTCCGGATACGGATCTTGACCAAATATCACCACCCGAACTTCCGATAATGGGTATTCGAAAGCTCTGAAAATTTTCTCCCAAGACGGGGTGCACCTCTCAGGGTCGAGGGAGTGAAAGATTTCCAGGAGCAGGGGGCGCTGTTCTTCGAAGAGTGGTCTCCAAGATAAATCCACTCTTTCGACTGGAAGCAGCATTTACCGAGAACGCGCGAAGAATCGCTGGCCTTCACGCACTACCGTGATGGGAAAATCGAAGATGGCGGAGATATGTTCACTGGTGATTACTTGGTCTATGGGCCCAGAGACTGCGACCTCTCCATCCTTCAGGATAAGCGCATGTGTTGTACCGGTTGGAATCTCTTCAATGTGGTGTGTCACAAGGATTGATGCGGGTGCCGCAGGATCCTCTGCAAAGATGGAGAAGCGTTTGAGCAAATCTTCTCGTCCTGCCAAATCAAGTCCTGCCGCAGGCTCATCTAGCAGAAGCAACTCAGGGTCTGCCATTAAGGCGCGAGCAATCTGAACGCGTTTACGTTCTCCCTCACTCAAGGTTCCATATGTGCGATCTGCAAGCTCTCTCACACCAAAAGTTGTTAAAAGGGCGACCGCTCGTGATTCATCCCAGAGGTCATAAGCTTCGTTCCAGCGACCTAGGATTGCATAAGCTGCGGTGAGAACAACATCACGAACAATCTCATCGGCTGGAATATCTTCTGAAATCAATGCGCCACAGATTCCAATTTGGGTGCGCAATTCAGAGAGATCGCATTTACCCATCTCTCGCTCAAGCAAATGCGCTGTGCCCGAAGTTGGAAAGATTCTGGTAGCGAGAATTTGTAGCAATGTTGATTTTCCAGCACCGTTAGGACCAAGAACTACCCATCGCTCTCCAGGGCGAATCGCAAAGGTCATTGGACCAAGGATGTTTCGATCGCCACGTCGCACTGTGACATCACGAAGTTCTAAGACGTACTCTCCGGCCATGAGGGCACGATATATCTTTCATAGTGAAATCAGCGGGAGAAATTCGCTCTGAACTCAGTGATTCGTACTAACCTAACCCTATGAACGAAGAGAAGAGCCAATTTACGGGGTTAATTCTCCTCTCGGGGGTAGATACTCCAGGTCTCACACAGGCGCTCTTTGAGACTCTCTCCCCCTTTGCGATCACCGTTCTCGATATCGAACAAGTCGTAGCTCGAGATCGCGTGATCCTCACCGTTCTTATCGCGCTTAACCCTGATCATCAGGAGTCCATTGATGAGGACCTCAATGCTTGTGCCGAGAAGCTGGGGGTAGATATCGCCACATCATTCCAGAGCCAAGCAGGTTCGACCATTGCGGCAAAGACCGGTCTAATGCATGTTGTAGCACTTGGCAATCCGTTAAAGCCCGCTGCAATCAGTTCCATCGCATCGGAGATTGCAGAGCACGGTGGAAATATTGAGCGAATTCATCGCACTGCGAGTTATCCAGTAACCGCGATTGAGTTTGTCGTCTCTGGAGTTGATCAACATTGCATTCGACCATCACTTGCCACAGTTGCCAATACCCAATCTGTCGATATCGCAGTCTCGCCCGGCGGTTTGATGCGGTGGGCAAAGAAGTTAATTGTGATGGATGTTGATTCGACACTCATACAACAAGAGGTCATCGAACTTTTGGGTGCCAAGGCTGGAAAAGAATCAGAGATCAAGGAAATCACTGACTCTGCAATGCGCGGGGAACTTGATTTTGAATCTAGCCTACGTGCTCGCGTCGCTCTACTCGCTGGATTGCCTGAGTCAGTGATTGATGAAGTTCGCAGTGAGGTTCTCTTAACACCCGGGGCAAGAACGCTTGTCTCTACCCTGAAGAAACTCGGCCATAGCGTTGCTGTAGTTTCGGGTGGCTTTACAGCTGTAATCGAACCAATTCTTAAGGAGTTGGAGATTTCTCACTATCGAGCCAATACATTAGAAATTTCAGGGGGCTTACTCACAGGAAATGTCATCGGCGAAGTCATCGATAGAGCAGCAAAAGCTACGGCTCTCCGTGAATTTGCCGCGCTTGAGGGCGTAACCATTGAACAGACAATCGCTATCGGCGATGGTGCCAATGATCTGGATATGATTGCAGCAGCAGGTTTGGGTATCGCGTTTAATGCAAAGCCGGCGGTACGTGCAGCGGCGGATAGTTCATTAACTGCACCATATTTAGACTCGGTGCTCTATCTTCTTGGCATTACTCGCGAAGAGATAGAAGAGGCTGGAGCGACAAGAAGGTAGATTAAAGGCGGCAAGCGTGAATATCTGTAACGAGAATTCCGCGCGCGCCGAGCGCCCATAATTCATCCATCAGCCGGTTTGTTTCGGTGCGAAGGACCATCGCACGTACCGCTACCCAGTCTTCTCTCTGCAGTGGTGAGATTGTCGGAGATTCGAGGCCAGGCGTAATGGCACATGCTTTATCTACCGATGTTTTAGGAATGTCATAATCAAGGAGCACGTATTGACGTGCTGTAACAACACCTTGGAGCCGACGAATTAAAATATCGAGCCCTGCTGGAATTTCTACACCAGGGCGTTTAATGAGGATCGCTTCGGAGGTTAATATCGGATCACCGAAGACCTCAAGGCCGGCTTGGCGCAAGGTATTTCCAGTACTGACTACATCGGCAATTAAATCAGCGACTCCTAATCGAACAGAGCTCTCGACTGCACCATCGAGACGTACTACATCTGCTGATATAGAACGTTCAGCAAAATACCTACTCACAAGACCTGGGTAAGCGGTAGCAACCCGCTTTCCGTTGATGGAGGTGAGCGTCAATTGAGCTCCTGCTGGACCGGCAAATCTGAAGGTGGAGCCGCCGAAATCAAGCGGGAGAACCTCTTCCGCGCTAGCGCCAGAATCAATTAAGAGATCGCGGCCAGTAATACCTGCTTCGAGTTCTCCGGAGCCAACGTAAATTGCAATATCACGCGGACGTAAATAGTAGAACTCAACTCCGTTGGCGCCATCGGTGAGAACGAGGTCGCGAGAGTCGTTGCGCTGGCGGTAACCAGCCTCTTTCAAGATGGCAATTGATGATTCGGCTAAAGAACCTTTATTAGGAACAGCGATGCGCAACATGGTTATCCTTTATGGTTACTTATAGAAATTTATAGATATCGTTGAGAGTCAAGCCACGGGCAAGCATCAAAGTCTGCAAGTGGTAGAGCAACTGACTGATCTCTTCCGCAAGAGCTTCGTCGCTCTCATGTTCTGCGGCCAGCCACACCTCACCAGCCTCTTCTAAAATCTTTTTACCGATTGTATGAACACCGGCATCGACGGCGGCGACCGTTCCAGAACCTTCAGCTCTCGTCTCTAACTTTTCAGATAGTTCAAGCCAGAGTGAATCAAAGGATTTCATATGCCCAGTCTAGCCTTCTCGCGGAGCGCCTGGACCATCATTTCTGGATTCTCAGCGTTGAATACTGCACTGCCGGCAACGAATGTATCTGCACCCGCCGCTGCGGCCATTTCAATAGTCTCTAGCGATATTCCACCATCGACCTGCAACCAGATTGGGCGTTCTCCAATAAGCCTCCGAGCCTCTCTTATCTTTGGCAGCATCTCCTCCATAAACGCTTGACCACCGAATCCGGGTTCGACGGTCATAATCAGAAACATATCGACAAGATCGAGGTACTGCGCATAATCATCAATCTTTGTTGCTGGCTTGAAAGCTATCGATGCACGCGCACCAGCGGCACGAATGCCTTTGACTGTTGACCTCACATCAGCGACTGCCTCAACGTGAATAGTCACACTCGCACTACCTGCTTGAGCGTAGGAAATTGCTACCTCATCAACGTTGGCAACCATGAGGTGAGAATCGATTGGCGTAGGAGAAGATTGGATGATTGCTTTTGCTGCATCGAAATCAAAGGTGAAATTAGGGACAAAGATATTGTCCATTACATCGAGATGAATAAAATCCGATACCGCTGAGATTTTCTCGATCTCATGTGCCAAGTCCTCACGATTTGCGTTGAGAATGCTTGGAGTCATCCGAATGTCTCGTGAGAGGTTCATGGTTTTTCTCTCCTTCTGAAGACGGCTAGGAACATTGAATCAGTCTGATGGCGATATCCCCATAAGGAGAGAGCTCCATCTCGAATAGCATCAGTTAATTTTGGCGGAAGATATGGAGCGAGATCAAGAAGTTCAAGATCTGGATGATTCTTTAAAATCTGCTTTACCTGCCCACTTGTCTCAGCAAAGTGCGGCGAACACGTGGCATAACCGAAAACACCTCCAGGATTGAGGACCGAAATTGCGGCATCGACCAGCTCCATTTGGAGCGTGAGTAACGGAGATAGATCCTTCAGAGTTCGACGCCAACGTACCTCTGGTCGGCGTCGTAGCGCACCGATACCAGTGCATGGAACATCGGCGAGGATGGCGTCGAATGTTCGATTATTTTCAGAAATCTTTCGACCATCGCCCACGATGACCCCGAATTTACCGATGACATTCTTCACAAGCCTAGCGCGAGGCTCAGAGATTTCATTTGCAACAAAATCACCGCCTCGCTCTTCAATCAAGTGAGAGAGGAGAGCCGCTTTACCGCCAGGACCTGCACAGAGATCAAGGGTCGATTGAGCATCCTTGCTCACAGAGGCAAAGATGGAAGCGACAAGTTGGGAGCCCTCATCCTGAACTCCAGCTCTTCTATGGCGAATAATTTCAAGTGTTCCTGGAGCTCCATTAAAACGTGCACCGTACTGGCTATAGGGCGTCGCAATCGCTCCAAGAGCAATGAGCTCACCTTGAGTTGAATCCCCCGGCCACGCAACCAGAGTCGGCTGTGCTGGTGTGTTGTTAGAGAGTAGTTCGGCTTCAACGAGGTCAAAATTTTTCAGGAGATCAAGGTAGGCAGAGACTATCCACTCGGGATGTGAATATTGAATCGCCAAACGTTCCACCGGATCTTTAACCAGAGCCAATGGTTCAAGCCATTCGGAGATCTCTTTTGCACCGGCTTTGCGCATCAGCGCGTTGATGAAACTTCCCTTTGACTCCCCCAACTGCTTGCGAGCAACATCTACCGTGGCTGATACTGCAGCATGAATCGGAGTTCGCATTGAGAAGAGCTGGTGGGCTCCCATGCGAGCTAAATCAACAATATCCGCATCTACTTCACTCCATTTGCGATCACTGATTTGCGAGAAGATGAAGTCATAGAGACCTTGCATGCGAAGAGTTCCGTAGACGAGTTCAGTCGTAAAGGCGCGATCGCGTTCATCCATCGTTGATGATGCCAAAGCCTGTGGAAGCAATAGATTGCTATAGCCATCTCTGCGATTGACCTCAGAGATGATGTCATATGCCAAGAGTCGCGCAGCATCCGGGCGCGGCTTAGTGAACTTCTTTGGTGGAAAGTTACTCACACATCTCCCCTTCTAAGATGCGTGCACCATTTGCCCAAGAAGCTGCCGGTATTTGGGCCTTTCCAGGTGCGGTAACAAAGCCGATTTCGAGCGCAGTTGTCTCGGTTCCTATAAAGACTCTCTTATCAATCAGAGATATTTCGCCTGGCTTTAACTTCACATCGGATATCAATGGCGCGGAAAGTTTGAGTGGGTTGCCTCGGAAGTGGGTCCATGCCCCTGGGTTAGAGGTGAAGGCGCGGATCTTTGCGGAGATTACCTCCGCATTTAGATTCCAGTCGATTCGACCTTCCTCTTTAGAGAGCTTGAGGGCGCGCGTAGCGCCTTCATTCCGCTGAGGAACTGGACGCTTGCCACTGCTTATGAGGTCAAGCGCCTCAAGTACTGCGCCTACACCGAGTTCGCCGAGTTCAAGAAAGAGCTCATCGCTGGTGATGTCGTTATCGAGAGCGAAACGATGCACTGTGTAAATTGGTCCGGTATCCATTCCCTCATCTAATTGAAAAACAGTTACTCCGCTCACGCTATCTTGCGCCTCGATTGCGCGTTGTACAGGCGCGGCGCCGCGCCAACGAGGCAAGAGGGAGAAATGGAGATTGAGAAAACCGAATCGTGGAAGAGCCAGGATATCTACTGGCAATATGACGCCGAATCCGATTGTGATGACGCAATCACATCCCTTTACGGATTCTGCAATCTCTTCTTTATTAGAAGGGCGGAGCAACTCAACTCCTGAGTCAATCGCCCATTGCGAAACTGGCGTTGGCGTCAAAACCTTTCCACGACCTGCCGGTCTATCTGGTTGTGAAATAACGCGTATCAACTGATGTTCAGATTTGAGAAGGGCTTCAAGGGTCGGGATTGCTACCTCAGGCGAGGCAGCGACCGCGATACGCATCACACTCCTCTGCCAAATGGATCGTGAGGCGAGAGCTTTATCTGTGGATTGAGCCCCATTTCGGTCGCCATCCCAAACCACTCGGATTCGCGAATTTCCTTCATTGCTAATTTTCGATCTTCGGTAGAGAGTCGATCAATAAAGAGAATACCGTCAAGGTGATCAGTCTCGTGCTGCAGGGCACGCGCTAAGAGTTCACTTCCTTCGACAATTATCGGTTCACCATGCATATTGAAACCTTTAGCAACCGCTCGAAGCGCACGTGGTGTTGGATAGACCAAATCCGGGAAACTGAGGCAACCCTCATCGCCATCTTGCATTTCAACACTGAGATCCAGTGATGGATTAATGAGATGTCCCAGAGCGCCATCAACATCCCAGACAAATACGCGAAGGGGCACTCCTATTTGTGGGGCAGCAAGACCGGCGCCCGGAGCATCGAGCATGGTCTCTGTTAAATCCTTTACAAGGATCCGAATTTCTTTATCGAAGTCGGTCACTTCACTAGCAGGCGTCACCAATACTGGATCACCAAAGTGTCGAATCGGCTTGATAGGCATTGACCCATTCTATCTAACGAGAGAGTGAATAAGGGTCAATTCTTAGCGAAGGAAGAGTCTTCTTGGCAGCGCTGCGCCTTCTCATGAATTCATGAAGGGTGGAGAGAAGTGATTCGCCATCAACAACATCGACTGTCAGAATCAACGCGGATTTAACACCTGCCTGCACCGGGCCAAGAATTCGCGTGGAGTGAGGCAAACGTCCCTCTTCGATAGCTGTTAGCAAGGCGCTCTTAAATCGAGTGACCTCTGATGTTTCCATGGTCAAATGTGCTGAACGAACGTATGGTGGGAGTGAGAGCGCTTTACGTTCCTCCAAGTCTCGACGGAGCGCTATCGACGGATTCCAGGTAGAGAGAGCGGTGGAGATCTGGTCTCCATCGTCTTGAACAAGAATAATTGGAGCACCGTCTTGAGCAAGAGCAGCGTGAGCAAAATACATTTCACGGATTCGCTCGGATGCGCGCATATCTGGTTGATTGAGAAACCGATTGCCTTCGAGAATAACAACGCTTGCATAACCCGATGGTGATAGCGGCGCAACTCCAGGGGTTGAAATAACGATTCCTTGAGAAACCTCTTCAGAGAGCGCATGGTCTGATGATGAAATCCGTATCTTTACGCCTGGGAAGAGTTTTCCTAATTCAAGGTGATGTCTATCTATCCCACGTAAGAGGAGCGAAGGAACTTCTCCGTTGCACCAAGAACATTTCCAATTTTCGAAAGTAAAATTGCAATGGTTACATGTTATTGGTGAACTTGCGCTGAGTTTCTCATGCGCTCCCCCACAAATGCAGCGAGAAACTGTGCGGCATTTCTGACAGCGGATCGCTTGTGCATAACCTTTTAAGGGGACGAGAAAGAGAATTGGACCCGCCGAAAGCGCCTTCTTTATATGATTCAGGGCGCGTGATGGCAAGAGTTCGCCATTGACCGATGGAAATGTCATTACCGTTGTCTTTGCTTTGCTCTTCTTGTAGATGACCCAGTTCTCATCAATTAGGCGTGCAATCTCAACACTAGGTGAATATCCAGTAAAGACCAGAGAGATTTTCTCAAGTTGAGATCGTAGAAGAGCAATATCACGAACATTCCATCCCGGAGTGCGCCTTTCATAGAAATGCTCTGAGCCTTCGTTGTAGATCATGATTGTTGAAAGGTTGAAAAGTGGGGTGAAGACTGCAGATCGTGTTCCGATAACCAACTTTGCGGTACCTGCACGAGCTTTCAGAAAGTTCAGAAAGTTCTCTGATTTGGGCAGATGTGAACCGATCTCTACGAATTCGATACCTGCTCTCTCAAACTCATCTGCGAGTAACCGAATCTCACGTGCATCTGGAAGAACGACGAGAACTGGACCACTTTTCAACAACTGCAATATTTTCTGTGACAGTAGAACCGAACGTGGAGATACCGGAGGCAACTGAAGGTAGGAACGTGTTGGAGCATCCAGAGAGGGATTGTGATTTATTAAGGGATAGCGAAAAGCGCGTTCTACCCCAGCAACGCGATCTGGAATTGCAGAGCGAATGATGTCAAAGGGATGGCATGCATAACGCTGACAGGCGCTGCGAATTAAGGAGATGGTCTTCTCGGGGAGAAGTGGGATAGTGCCGATCACTTTAGAGATGCTCTTTAGTCCTGTCTTTCCCTCGCGTCCGGAGAGGGCTACCACGACGCCAGTTAACTCTCGGCCATGAAATGGGACCACAACAAAGGAACCAATCGTTACTAAAGAAGAGAGATCACCCGGAATCAGGTAGGAGAATTCGCTATCTAAATGATAGACAGAGGCATCCACCCATATTTCGGCAACAACCAAGTCGCCGATGGGATTAATCGGAGTACTGGAAGCTACCTCTCGCTTGAGCTTGAGACCGCCCTTAACCATTGAAGATTTCTAGAGGTCCCCTAGTTACTTCACAGCCGCTTGGAGTTCTGCAACGCGATTGGTGGCTTCCCATGTGAAATCAGGAAGTTCGCGACCGAAGTGTCCATATGAAGCGGTTTGCGAGTAAATAGGGCGCAAGAGGTTGAGATCGCGGATGATTGCTGCAGGTCGAAGATCGAATGTAGCGATAACTGCATCTTGAATCTTCTTAATTGCAATCGTCTCTGTGCCAAACGTTTCAACAAAGACGCCGACTGGCTGTGCTTTTCCAATTGCATAGGCAACTTGAACCTCGCAACGGCGAGCTAAACCGGCTGCAACAACATTCTTTGCAACCCAGCGCATTGCATACGCTGCCGAACGGTCAACCTTTGACGGATCTTTTCCGGAGAACGCTCCGCCACCGTGTCGAGCCATTCCGCCATATGTATCAACGATAATTTTACGACCGGTAAGACCAGCATCTCCCATCGGGCCACCAATTACGAAACGTCCAGTCGGATTGATGAGCGTACGCAAATCCTTACGCGGTAAATCTATCTTTTCGAGAATCGGGTCAATCACAAACTTGATAATTTCCGGAGTGAGCTGCTTTGCAACATCTACCTCTTCCGCGTGCTGACTTGAAATTACGACTGTGTCGAGAGCAACTGCGCGATCTCCGTCATACTCAATGGTGACTTGAGTCTTGCCATCGGGACGAAGGTATGGGAGTTGACCAGACTTACGGACGAGGGAGAGCTGTTGCGAGAGTTGATGAGCGAGATAGATTGGCAAAGGCATGAGCTCTTTGGTGTCATCGCAGGCATATCCAAACATCAAGCCTTGGTCGCCAGCCCCCTGTAAATCGAGTGGATCACTGGCGGACGTAACGCGATGTTCGAAAGCATCGTCAACACCTTGCGCAATATCAGGAGATTGTTGTCCGATGGAAATTGAAACACCGCAACTATTGCCGTCAAATCCTTTTACAGATGAGTCATAACCGATACCAATAACGGTATCGCGAACAATCCCCATGACGTCGGCATACCCTGATGTAGTGACTTCGCCCGCAACATGGACCTGGCCGGTAGTGATTAACGTTTCGACAGCAACACGACTGGCAGGATCTTGTGTGAGGAGGGAATCGAGAATCGCATCAGATATTTGGTCGGCTATCTTATCTGGGTGACCTTCGGTGACTGATTCTGAAGTAAATAGGCGCTTAGACATGACGTTATCCTAACTTATTGAACTTTGAGAGAGCATGATTGAGAAGTTCGTGGGCAACTATTTCTTTAGAAACATCGGTAAATTCAGCAAGAACTCCAGAACTATCGATAATTAAACCTGAAGTTTCTTGAGAGCCAAAGATATTTCCATCAGAAACATTATTGAGGTAAATCACATCTGCTTTCTTTCTTTTCATCTTCGCCTGCGCCTCCGCCACGCTGTCACCATCTGTCTCAGCAGCGAAGGCAACAACTATCTTCTGCGAATCATGTGCAGGAAGTGAGGCGAGCAAATCTGGATTTTCAACAAGGTTAATTTGCTGAAAATTATCCTTCTTAATCTTCTCTTGCGATTGATATAAAGGACGAGCATCCGAAACAGCAGCTGACATCAGCAAAATATTGCACTCCGGAAACTCTCGAAGCAAAGCTTCCGACATCTCAGCCACAGAGGAGACATCTATTCGACGTATCAATGGATGTGTAGCTAACTCGCTATTGGCGATAATCAGAGATACATCGGCTCCGCGAGAAGTAGCCGCCTCGGCGATAGCTATTCCTTGCTTCCCAGTTGACTTGTTACCGATGTAGCGAACAGGATCGATAGCTTCTCGAGTTCCGCCTGCAGTAACTAGGACTTTAACGCCTCGAAGGTCTTGTTCGCGTAAGGTGTGGTTCTTAAATGCATTGATGATTTCAGCAGATTCAGGAAAACGACCTTTACCGATATCACCGCTTGTAAGTGGACCCTCAGATGGTTCAAGAACATCTATTCCTCGTGCCCGCAAGGTATCTACGTTGCTCTGCGTCGCTGAGTTGAACCACATCGCAGGGTGCATCGCAGGAACAACTAAGATTGGTGAAGTTGATGCCAGTATCACATTCGTCAGCAGATCATCGGCGCGTCCGGCAGCAATGCGTGCAATGAGATCGGCTGTCGCAGGAGCTACAACGATTGCCTCGGTGGTCTTTGCAAGCGATACGTGACGGATCTGGTCGACAGACTCAAAGACCGAGGTGGTTACCTCTCGACCCGAGAGAGCTTCCCACGTTGCCTTGCCAACGAAGTTCAAGCTTGATGGCGTTGGGATAACGGTGACCGCAAAACCTTCATCTTGCAATCTACGCAATAAATCGCACGCCTTATAAGCAGCGATGCCACCTCCAACTCCGAGAATAATCTCTCGCGTTGGGGCGGACATGGGCTAACTGAAGAAAGTGTTAAGCGTTTGTCTCGAGATTTTCGATGGTCAAGAGACCCTCGTTGATCTCGCGAAGTGCGATAGAGAGCGGCTTCTCATGAACGTAGGTATCTACAAGCGGACCAACATATTCAAGAAGTCCCTCATTGAGCTGTGAATAGTATGCGTTGATCTGACGTGCGCGCTTAGCGGCATAGAGAACGAGTGCGTACTTTGAGCCGCTCTTATCCAAGAGTTCATCGATAGGTGGATTTGTGATGCCGTCGACGTGTCCGCTCATGGGCCTCTCCTTCTTCTGAAAAATTTAGGTAAGGCTCAAATCGCCCTTACGAGGTTGCCAATCTTATCAGGGATGAGACGACCTCTTCGACCTGGGTATTGATGATCACGACATCGAAGAGGGATGCCGCAGCGAGCTCCTCCTGAGCAAGGGCCAATCTCGCCGCTCGCCGCTCAGGCGAGTCGGTGCCGCGACCTTCAAGGCGAGAGACGAGTTCCTCCCAAGAAGGAGGCTCCAGAAATACCAAAATCGCCTCCCCTGACTGAGCGCGGACTTGTTTGGCACCATCAATCTCGATTTCGAGGAGGACGTTTCGGCCGGCAGCTAGAGCGCGTTCTACCGCTGCCCGTGGTGTTCCATATCGATTGCCGGCGAATTCCGCCCATTCTAAGAATTCGTCATTAGCGATTGCAGCATCAAACTCTTCGTTGGAGTAGAAAAAATAATCAATGCCGTCAATTTCATTAAAACGCGGATCGCGAGTAGTGGCTGAAACACTCACCCAGAAGTCGGGCTGGTCACGGAGAGCTTTTGCGACAGTGCTCTTTCCGACTCCACCTGGACCTGAGAGCACGAGAAGTCGGCCACGTCTTGCGATTGCTGGAATATCGAACTCCTTTAGTAGCGCCTCTCTCTGATGGCGACCTAAACCTTGAACGCGTCTAGTCGGTGAGATGTTAAATCTCTCCATTAATGCTTGTGCACGAATCTTGCCATAACCTGGTAATGACTCGAGCAATTCAGAGACCCTCATACGTGCAATCGCTTCATTGACGGCCGCCTCCTGAAAGATGGCCGCAAATGGAATCTGGCCACTCGATAACCGAGCCTTAAAGGTCGCACGTTCTTGACGAGCCAATTTTGCTACCTCTAATGCATGCGCACGTTCCGCTGCGGTCAATTGTGGAGGTAACGGCATGAACTGATTCTAGCCTGCGATTTCCTCAAGGATACTTTTCGCTCGATCAGCCATCGCTTGCGAACCTTCGCTCCATGCCCCGGTAATTGGACGCCCAATTACGAGAAAGTTTGCTCCAGCTGAGATGGCTTGACGGGGCGTCATAGTTCTCACTTGATCATCCGAACCAACCGAAACCGTTGGTCGCACTCCTGGAGTGATAATCGTTGGGCTATTACCAACTGCAGATCTGATTGCCTCAATTTCTAGCGGAGATGAGACTAGCGCCCTTGCACCGGCACTAACTGCTAAATCTGCAAGTGCAACCACACTCTCCATCGCGCTCTGCGCAAATCCAATCTGAAAGAGATCATCCTCAGAAAGTGAGGTGAGAATCGTGACCGCAGTGATATCGATCTGTGGAACTGCTTCGACAGCTGCCTTAATCATTGACTGACCACCCGAGGAATGCACCGTGAGAAAGCGCGGATTTAGTTGAGAGATTGCCTTTGCTGCGGAAGATACAGTGTTAGGGATATCGTGCAGTTTTAGATCAAGAAAGATATCGACCTCGAACTCCCTCTTAATGGCGGCAATACCTTCTCTACCAAAGGTCAGAAAGAACTCGAGTCCAAGTTTGTAGACGTCGATTGACTCCCGGGTTGCATCAATCCATGCTCGGGCCGTATCAATCTCACGGGTATCAACTGCAAGAATAATTGGTGATGTCATCGCTCGACCTCTCTATCGATGGGCATAGCCAACCGCCTGATGTAAAGATGTGAAACCACGTTGAGCCAAGAGTTCGCGCAACTGATTCTGAATCTCAATAATGGCAGTCGGATTGCCAAAACTTGCAGTACCAATCGAAACTCCAGAAGCGCCAGCGAAAATTAGTTCCAAAGCATCACGACCGGTAGAAACTCCACCCATTCCTAGAATGGGAAGGTTCGGCAGCGCTTCTCGTACTTGGTAAATAGCCCGCACGGCGATTGGACGAATTGCAGGACCGGATAGGCCTCCTGTCTTTCCCCCAAGGTGTGGTCGCATAGTGTCGAGATTAATGACCATTCCGAGTACGGTGTTGATAAGAGCTACTCCATCTGCACCTGCATTAACAACAGAACGTGCCACGTCGACAATACTCGTCACATCGGGAGTGAGCTTAGCCAATATTGGAATCTCTCCCCCAATGACTTTTCTTACGCCTTCAATCACGCGAGCTGCGGTATCGCAATCTGCTGCAAAAACCATCCCGCGATTTTCAACATTTGGACAGGAAATATTTACCTCAACTGCTGAAATTCCTGGAGTAGAGCGGATCTTTCTTGCGAGGACCGAGTACTCATCGATAGTTTCTCCCGCTATTGAAACAATCACGCGAGAACCTTGCTGAAGTAACCAAGGAACATCGTTGGCGAGAAACGCATCAATTCCCGGACCTTGTAAACCAATTGAATTCAGCATTCCGGATGGGGTCTCGGCCATGCGAGGCGTAGGACGACCATGACGGGGTTTTGTCATTACTGACTTAGTGACCACTGCTCCAATTTCTTTAAGCGGGAAGAACTGTGCTAATTCCTTTCCACTGCTAGCACATCCAGAGGCGGTAAAGAGCGGAGTTGGAAACCAAGCATTTCCAAGCGTGGTCGAGAGATCGATTGGAGTAGCCATTAGAAACCCTCCGTGCTCTTGCCCACGAGGTCCCAGCAGACGGCAGCACCATCCATCACCGGACCATCAATACAGGAACGTTTCATAGAGATCGAACCGGTCTCGTCTTTAACCGGGAGTACGCAGGTCATGCAGATGCCAATGCCACATGCCATCGACTCTTCAACGGAGGCTTGATGAATGATGTTATGTTCGATTGCAATCTCAGTTATTGCTTTAAGCATCGCCATTGGACCGCACGAGTAAATTATCTCGATATTCCGTTCTTGAATGATTTCGGAGAGCTGTGATGTCACTCGACCTAACTCTCCCATCGATCCATCTTCGGTGAAAATCTTGAGAGAGTTGACCGAACGCTTTCCTTCCATCGGCGCATAGATCTTATTTCCATTGCTTGCGCCTAGAACCATGTCGACCTTACACCCACGGCTCTTCAGCAGATCGGCTAATCCAAACAAGGGAGCAGATCCGTAGCCGCCACCAATCAGAAGAGCGTTCGCTGGCTCCGTCGGAACACCAAAAGATCTTCCAAGTGGCGTAATGACATTAATCTCTGCACCCTCTGATTGTGCGCAGAGCCATTGGGATCCGCTTCCATGTGGTGCAACAATAAGTTCTACGGTTCCGCCATATTGTGCGTTCTCCGAAGTTCGTGATATTGCGAATGCTCGACGAAGTACCATTCGAGAGGTATCGCCGCCTACTTGAATCGCAATGAAGTTACCCGGACGGCAATGCCGAACGGCTTCCCCAACGCTCAAAATAATCTGGTGGTATGCACCGATTCGCTTGTTTGCGATGATAGTTGCATCAACCTGCACCGCTGATTTGTTGATGGTGCTCATGCAAGCCACTCTTGGATTGATTTCACACCAAGTTCTCCTTGGCGAAGAACTCGAATTCCCTCAACAGCAGCGCTAAATCCAGGGGTTGTCGTGATGATTGGAATACTTCGTTGAACTGCAGCAGTACGAATCGCCCATCCATCTGCACGCGTTCCCCGCCCTACGGGAGTGTTGATTACAAGATCGATTTCACCAGAATTAAGGAGATCAACGATAGTTGGCTCCCCGAGCGCTCCGCGTCCTTCGGAGTTCTTTCGCACCTGAGTCGTTACGACGCCATTTTCACCCATAAAGGCAGCGGTTCCTGCAGTTGTAAGTACCGTAAAACCTAGATCTACAAGTGCACGTGCGGATTCGATACCTGCGGCTTTATCTTTATCTGCAAGGGAGATAAAAACGGTACCGCTCTTTGGCAGCGGTCCAAAAGAGCTAATCTGGCTCTTGGCATACGCACCACCAAAACTTTCAGAGATTCCCATAACTTCGCCGGTAGAACGCATCTCAGGTCCAAGAACTGCATCTACTCCCCGACCGTCAGTCCGGCGGAAACGATTCCATGGAAGAACAGCTTCTTTAACACTGATGCCGCGAGTGATTTCGTGGTCACTCTCTGGAAGAAGTCCCTCTCTCTTTAACTCTGCAATTGTTGTACCGACCGAGATTCGAGCGGCAGCCTTAGCAAGTGGCACACCGGTTGCTTTGCTCACGAAAGGAACCGTGCGAGAGGCGCGTGGATTTGCTTCGAGAACGTAGAGGATATTTCCAGCCATTGCGAATTGGATATTGATTAATCCCCGTACGCCTACTCCCTCTGCAATGGCAAGAGTTGCCTTCCGAACTTCATTGCGAGATTCTTCCGAAATAGTCATCGCTGGAAGAACACACGCTGAATCACCGGAATGGATACCTGCCTCTTCAATATGCTCCATGATTCCGCCCAAAAAGAGCTCTTCGCCATCGAAAAGTGCGTCGACATCAAGTTCAATTGCGGAATCGAGGAATCTATCTACTAATACCGGATGATCGGGCGTGATCTCAGTTGCTCGTGAGATAAAACCAGAGAGAGATTGGTCGTCGTAGACAATCTCCATGCCTCGCCCACCTAAGACAAATGATGGACGCACAAGTACTGGATATCCGATGCGTTGTGCAATTGAGATTGCCTCTGACTCGGAAGATGCCATTCCAAATTCAGGTGCAGTGAGATTCTTCGACTTTAAAACTTCGCCAAAGGCGCCACGTTCTTCGGCAAGATTAATTGCCTCAGGGCTGGTACCAAGGATTGTTACCCCTGCTGCCTTTAATCCCGCAGCTAAACCGAGGGGAGTTTGACCACCTAGCTGGGTGATAACACCTAGCACAGGTCCAGCTAAGGTTTCGGCGTAGATAACTTCCAGCACATCTTCCAGGGTTAATGGCTCGAAATAGAGGCGATCACTGGTGTCATAATCTGTCGAGACTGTCTCAGGATTGCAGTTGATCATGATGGTCTCAAAATCTGCCTCCCGGAGTGTAAACGCAGCATGCACGCAGGAGTAGTCAAACTCAATTCCTTGTCCGATTCGGTTTGGACCAGAGCCCAAGATAATTACAGCTGGGCGGGTACGTGGACGTACCTCGCTCTCCTCCTCATAACTTGAATAGTGATAAGGGGTATGGGCTTCAAATTCAGCTGCACACGTATCAACCGTTTTGTAAACCGGATGAAGATTTAGATGATGCCGGGTTTTACGCACATCCTCTTCTGAGATTCCGCGTAATTCTCCGATTTGTTTATCAGAGAAACCAAATGACTTCGCATATTTGAGTGCGTCGAGAGTGAGCTCGCCGGGGAGGGCGATCTCTCGAGCTGCCTCATTTATTTCTAGAAGTTGCTTTAGATACCAACGGTCAATTTTAGTTGAAGCGAAGACATCTTCAATATCTGCACCAGCCCAGAGAGCGCGATGCACCTGTTGCAAACGGTACTCGGTCGGCATTTTCATCGCCTCAAGAAGTTCCGGAATATTGATGGAGGAAGTCTCTGATGGAAAGGAAAAAATCGCTTCCTTTCGTTCAAGAGAACGGAGCGCCTTCATTAGCGCCTCCGGGAAAGAACGGCCGATGGCCATCGCTTCGCCAACGCTCTTCATCGTCGTTGTCAGACGTGGATCAGCATCGGCAAATTTTTCAAAGGCAAATCGAGGTGCCTTGACAACAATGTAATCAAGGGTGGGTTCGAACGATGCAGGAGTGACCTGGGTTATATCGTTCTTAATTTCATCCAATGTATAACCGATTGCTAATTTGGTAGCAATCTTAGCTATGGGAAATCCAGTTGCCTTCGAAGCAAGTGCAGAGGATCGCGAGACTCTCGGATTCATTTCAATCACGATGATGCGACCGTTATCAGGATTAACAGCAAACTGAATATTGCAGCCTCCCGTATCAACCCCCACCTCTCGAATGATTGAGATAGAGAGGTTGCGAAGTTTCTGGTACTCAACATCTGTCAGCGTTAAAGCAGGAGCCACTGTAATCGAATCGCCAGTATGCACACCCATCGGATCGATATTCTCAATAGAGCAAACGATAACAACGTTATCTACTCGATCTCGCATGACTTCGAGTTCGTACTCTTTCCAACCTATGATCGACTCTTCAATCAAAACCTCAGAGGTTGGAGAGTGACGAAGGCCAGCTCCAGCAATCTGACGGAGTGTTTCTTCGTCGTGAGCGATACCAGAGCCAAGACCACCCATCGTGAATGAAGGTCGAATCACACAAGGGTAATTAAGTTCTGCCGCTGCCACTAGAACTTCGTCCATGGTGTGACAAATTATTGATTTCGCCGATTCACCGCCAACTTTCTCAACGATTGCGCGGAAAAGCTCTCGGTTCTCTCCGCGCTGAATCGCATCAACATCAGCACCAATAAGTTTGACGTTATGTCGCTCTAGTATTCCCGCCTCAAACATTCCAATCGCGGCATTGAGTGCGGTTTGGCCTCCCAGCGTGGCCAAGACTGCATCCGGCTTCTCTTTCATAATGATGCGTTCGATGAACTCGGGTGTAATTGGCTCGATATAGGTTGCATCAGCAAACTCGGGATCGGTCATGATGGTCGCCGGATTGGAATTAACGAGAATTACTCGAATTCCCTCTGACTTTAGTACTCGACATGCCTGTGTTCCAGAGTAATCAAATTCGCAAGCTTGCCCGATGACAATCGGCCCAGAGCCAATAACGAGAACGCTTTTAATAGAGGTATCGACAGGCATTATGCGTTTACCGCCTTTCGTGGATAGCGATCCATGAGATCGGTAAATCGATCAAAGAGATAACTTGCATCATGCGGTCCGGCTGCAGCCTCTGGATGATATTGAACGCTAAAGGCGCCGCGTTCAAGGAGTTCCAGGCCTTCTACAACCCCATCATTGAGACAGATATGGGTTACCTGTCCAGGACCGAATACGGTAGAGAAAACTGAATCTGTCGGTGCTTTGAGTGCGAATCCATGGTTGTGTGCCGTAATCTCAACTTTGCCAGTCTTGCGATCCATAACCGGTTGATTGATACCTCGATGACCGAATTGAAGCTTGTAGGTTTCAAAACCGAGTGCTCGTCCAAGAATTTGATGTCCAAAGCAGATACCGAAGACTGGAATCTCCTCTGTCAGGATATCTCGAACGAGAGCGACTGTATCTGTCATCGTCGATGGATCGCCTGGGCCATTGGAGAGGAAGACACCATCTGGTTGATAGGAGAGAATCTCCTCAACGGTTGAGTTATACGGTAGAACGTGGACATCGATACCTCGCTCTGCCATGTTCCGTGGCGTCGCTGCCTTAATTCCCAAATCGAGAGCGACAACTGTGTACTTTCGCTCCCCCTGCGCTGGAACCAAATATGGTTTTTCGGTTGATACATCACCGCAGAGATAAGAGCCCGACATAGGGCTCTGCTTGCGAACTTCCACCACCATCTCCTCACGAGATAGTTCTGAATCAGAGAAAATACCAACCCGCATTGCACCTCGGTCGCGAAGATGACGAGTTATCGCGCGAGTATCGACTCCAGATATTCCGACAATGCCCTGTTTGATGAGCTCCTCTTCTAGATCAGAGGTGCTACGCCAATTACTCGTAATGGAAGAAGGGTTACGCACGACAAACCCAGAGACCCAGATGCGACCAGATTCGTTATCCTCAAGATTAACGCCGGTGTTTCCAATATGTGGAGCGGTCATCACAACAACTTGACGATGGTAAGACGGGTCCGTCAAAGTTTCCTGATAACCGGTCATGCCGGTTTGAAAGACCGCTTCGCCGAATGTCTTACCAACGGCGCCCCAAGAGCGCCCTTCAAAGATTCGACCATCATCGAGAACGAGATATGCCTTGCTCATTTTTTACCGACCTTATGGGTGAGGTGACCATTAAATACAGTGGCGAGCACAGTTCCTTGGAACTCCATGCCGTGAAAGGGTGTGTTTTTGCTCTTAGAGGCGAGTTGAGCGCGATCGACCACCAATCTTCCTGCCGGATCGATGAGGGTGAGATTTGCTGGCGCGCCGACAACCAACTCCCGACCGTGGCGAGAATATCCACCTATGAGAGCAGGAGTCATGCTCATCACTTGGGCCGCTCGCTCCCAGCTCATTAAACCGGTTGAAATCAAAGTCGAATTAAGAATTGGAAATGCGGTCTCTAGCCCCACCATGCCGAAGGCAGCGCTCTGCCATTCGCACTCTTTGCTCTCAACTGGGTGAGGTGCGTGATCCGTTCCGATGATGTCAATAGTTCCATCTACCAAGCCCTCGCGTAGCGCGGCAACATCCGCACTCGTTCGTAACGGCGGATTAACCTTAAAAATGGGATCGTAGCTCGTTGCAGATTCATCTGTCAGCAAGAGGTGGTGAGGAGTGACCTCAGCAGTTACCTTCATTCCTTGCGACTTTGCCCAACGAATAATTTCTACTCCACCAGCTGTGGTTACATGACAGATGTGAAGACGTGCCCCAACCATATTGGCAAGCAAGATATCGCGCGCGATGATTGATTCTTCTGCAACTGATGGCCAGCCCTTAAGTCCGAGAGTGGATGCTACTAAGCCCTCATTCATCTGAGCGCCTTCAGTTAACCGAGGATCTTGAGCATGTTGAGCGATCACTCCATTGAACTGCTTGACGTACTCAAGTGCGCGACGCATCAATAACGGATCTGAGACGCAATTACCATCATCACTAAAGATTCTTACCTGTGCTTTGGATTGAGCCATAGAACCTAAATCCGCTAATTCAACTCCATCCAGACCTTTAGTAACTGCGCCGATGGGAAAGACATCAACTAGACCAACATGAGCGCCGATTGCTGCCACTTGCTCAACGATTGCAGCAGTATCGGCCACCGGTAGGGTGTTTGCCATTGCGCTCACTGCGGTATAGCCACCTCGTGCTGCGGCAAGCGAACCTGTCGCAATAGTCTCAGAGTTCTCGCGACCTGGTTCGCGCAGATGGGTATGAAGATCTACGAAACCGGGCAGAGCTATCGATCCAGAAGCCTCCACAATCTCATCGGCGCTAGTTGCGATAGTAGGAGCAATCTCCTTAATGGTTCCTGACTCAATCAGGATATCTACCGGCTTTCCTCCTAAGATAGAGGTCTGCTTCACCAAAATTGAATTAACCATTATGTGCCTCCTGGCCACCAGCAATGAAGAGATAAAGAATCGCCATACGAATAGAGACGCCATTGGCTACTTGTTCCACAACCACTGATTGCGCGCTATCGGCCACCTCTGCGCTTATTTCGAGCCCGCGATTCATTGGTCCTGGATGCATCAAAATCGCCGAAGGCTTAGTGAGTGACAGTCTTTCGGCATCTATTCCGAATAGCGTTGAATATTCACGTTCGGATGGGAAGAAGAGATCGGTCATGCGCTCTTGTTGTATGCGCAACATAATAACCGCATCAATAGTCGGCAAGACCGCATTAAAATCATATGAAACACGTACTGGCCATTCTTCAACGCGATGAGGCAATAATGTGGGAGGAGCAACCAACGTAACGGTTGCACCGAGCTTATTGAGGAGCAGTACGTTAGAACGCGCAACCCGAGAATGAAGTATGTCTCCCACGATAGCAACATGGATTCCCGAGAGATCACCTTTACCATCTTTAAGATGCTTTCGAATTGTGTATGAGTCGAGCAATGCCTGACTTGGATGCTCGTGAGTTCCGTCCCCGGCATTGATGACAGTGCCGTTCATCCATCGTCCTTGTGCAAGTCGATGCGCTGCTCCAGATGCTGGATGTCTGATAACAACTGCGTCGGCACCTAAAGCCTGCAGCGTTTGAGCTGTATCTTTGAGAGATTCACCTTTGCTGATGCTCGAACCTCTAGCAGTGAAATTAATGACATCGGCCGAAAGCCTCTTGGCCGCCGCCTCAAATGAGATGCGGGTTCGAGTTGAATCTTCGGCGAAGAGGTTTACGACTGTCTTTCCACGCAAAGTTGGGAGTTTCTTGACCGGACCCTCAGAGACACGAGCCATCTCGGCAGCGGTATCGAGGATGGTGATAGCAAAATCCTTATCAATATCGTTAATTGAGAGTAGATGCTTCACTCAGACTCCCCCTCAATCGACACTTCATCGCTGCCATCGTGTTCGACCAATTTCACCTTCACACTCTGCGAGAGCGAAGTAGGAAGGTTCTTTCCTACAAAATCAGCTTTGATTGGTAGTTCACGATGTCCACGATCAACGAGTACCGCCAACTGGACGCGCGCCGGACGACCAATTTCACCAAGCGCATCTAGGGCCGAGCGGACGGTGCGGCCGGAGAAGAGAACATCATCGACGAGGATAACCGTTCTACCCTCAACGCCAAGAGGAGGAATAGTTGTCGCCATTAACGCTCGCGGAGCTCGAAGGCGAAGATCATCGCGGTGGAGAGTGATATCGAGCGTGCCTACCTGTACAGGCGTTCCCTCAATCGATTCGATGATTGACGCTAATCGATAGGCGAGATGCGCCCCGCGAGTGGGGATACCCAGAATAGTGATGGAGGTGGAGCCAGAATTTCGCTCAAGAATCTCATGTGAGATCCGAGTCAGTGCGCGAGAGATATCGGCATCGGTAAGAGCAGCGCTCATCTACTTCTCCTTTCCTGCCTCTCTGGACAGGTCGTTAAAGGAACGTGCCCTACCTTATCACTCCAGCTCCACTCTGTGGATATTGAGCCGCCCCGCCCAAAGATTCCACCTACCCTCCACTCCTTCCGGTCTCTCAACTGGGTGAAATGAGGAGAAATGAGGAGAAATGATTGAAATTGAGGCGCGCTGCGCCGCGTTAATTCGGGAACTTCGCAGGAAGAAGGGTCTGACTCTTAAAGAGTGCGAGGAACTCAGCCATGGACGGTTCAAAGCGGTAGTCATGGGTTCATATGAACGAGGCACCCGCGCAATCTCACTAGAGCGCTTGCAAGAGATTGCTGATTTTTATGATGTACCAATACGTTACTTCTTTGGCACTGCCACCACTGGGGCAATCGACAGGATATACACCTTCGATCTTCGAAAGCTAAAGAATTCGCGTTATACAGAAGAAGGTTTCGAACGAGTGAAAGCGTTGCTCTCGCACTTTATCGAGATGCGAGGTGACTGGAATGGCGAAGTACTCTCAATTCGCTTGAGCGATGGTCAGATACTCACTGCGGTAAGTAATGATAAAGAAATCATCGCGAAATTAGATTTTCATGGCTTTCTTATGAGCGCAAGAAGTTAGCGAACAACGCTCTCCTTTATCGATGAAATTTTGCCCAATAAACCGTGGATAAAAGAGGCAGAATCGTCGGTTGATAAATCCTTAGCCAAAGTGATTGCCTCATCAATCGCAATTCCATCGGCGAGGTCGTCACTCCAGACTATTTCGTAAATTCCCAACCGAAGAATATTCCGATCGACTGCGGCAAGGCGATCCATATCCCAACCTTGCGCATAGGTTGCTATGAGTTCATCAATTTTGCGTTTATTCGCGGAAACACCTGCGATGAGCTCTCGAGTGAAATCTCGAATTGGTCGCGCATCGGGACCCTCTTCCACTGCTTCACGGGACTCTAGGGTGGCAAGAGGATCGCTACTCCGAATATCACTCTCGTAGAGAATATCGAGGGCTTGCTTACGCGCCTTGCTGCGAGCCGACACTAGTTAGCGCGACCCAAATACGAACCATCGCGGGTATCAACGAGAACAACTTCGTCCTGCTTGATAAAGAGTGGAACCGCAATCTGAATTCCGGTCTCAACTGTTGCCGGCTTTGTGCCACCAGAAGAACGATCTCCCTGAAGACCTGGTTCGGTATAGGTAATTTTGAGCGCTACTGAAGCTGGAAGTTCGATAAAGAGTGGATTTCCCTCATGGATAGCAACAATTGCTCCGGTGTTCTCGAGCATGTAGTTAGCAGCGCCACCGACAGTTGCCTCAGAAATTGTCATCTGATCGAAGTTCACATCATCCATAAAGACGAAGTCGTCTCCCTCTTTATAGAGGAATGTCATTTCACGCTTCTCAACGACCGCAGTCTCAACCTTTACGCCGGCGTTGAAAGTCTTATCGACCACCTTGCCTGTCATTACCTGCTTCAACTTTGTACGAACGAACGCTGGTCCCTTACCTGGCTTTACATGCTGGAATTCGACAACTGTCCAGAGCTGACCTTCGATATCTAGGACCATTCCGTTTTTAAGATCGTTTGTTGTTGCCATGATTAAACTCCAGTTCAGCCGTCCCGACTATCAGGACACAAGGCGCGAGTTTACCCTACTTCTTTAGTAGAGATGTGAGTGCGCGCAGCGCTAAGCGATATGAATCGGGGCCAAAGCCACCTATCGTGCCGTTTGCAACGCCTGAAATCACAGATGTATGGCGAAACTCTTCCCGTGCTAAAGGATTGGAGAGGTGTACCTCAATAAGTGGAGCTTTTACAAGTTCGGCAGCGTCACGAATTGCGTAGGAGTAATGGGTGAATGCTGCTGGATTGATGATGACTGGCAGATTTTTGTCCGCCGCCTCATGTAACCAACCGATGATCTCTGACTCTTGATCGCTTTGACGAACATCTGCTTCGAATCCTAGTTCTTCTGCTGAAGCTGTAATAAGTTGAACTAATTGAGGATAGGAGAGATCGCCATAGATTGACGAATCTCTAATATCCAAGCGAGCAAGATTGGGGCCGTTAAGAACGAGGACCTTCATGAGAGAACTCTCTCATACGCTGATTTCAATTGCTCCTCTGTGACACCCTCTAGCCGGGAACATTCTCCAATATCCTCCAAAACAACGAAACGGATTGAATTACCACGAGCTTTCTTATCAAGCGCCATCGCCGCATAGAGGCTCGTCCAGTTGTGGGCGCCTGGAACACTTTTCAAAGTTATTGGAAGAGTGAGGGCTGAGAGAATTTCACGATGGCGAATTAGGAGCGACTCATCAATCAAACCTTCGGCGTGAGATAGCTCTGCAACAAAGACCATTCCTATCGAGACTGCCTCGCCATGGCGAATACCGTAATCGGAGACTCTTTCGATGGCATGACCAAAGGTATGACCATAGTTAAGAATCTCCCTGAGCTCAGATTCCTTAAAATCGTTGCTGACAACCTTTGCCTTCGTGGTGATAGACCGTTCAATGAGATTATTAACCAACCCAAGATCGCTGCGGATTTCGGAGATTGACTTTCCTTCTAAGAGATTGAGAATCTCGCCATCATCTATAAATCCGCATTTGACGACCTCTGCCATACCAGCAGCAAAATCTCTATCACTGAGAGTTCGCAACCATGAGGGATCAATCAAGACTGATATCGGAGAGTGAAAAGCGCCAATAAGATTTTTGCCGTAAGGTGAATTAATCCCTGTCTTGCCGCCAACTGATGCATCAACCATGCCTGCCAACGTCGTCGGCACCGCAACCCAATCAATGCCTCGCAACCATGATGCTGCCGCGAACCCAGCTAGGTCAGTAACTGTACCTCCGCCGATAGCAACGATTAAGTCACTTCGAGTGAAATTTTGGCGCGCTAATTCTCCCCAAATATGATCCACAACTCGCGCACTCTTGCCTGCCTCCCCATCTGGCACGGGAATGAGTGTGACATCGGTATTTGCGAGATTGAAAGATGGTAGTTCAGAAGAAAAGGTTGCTGGAAAAATTACTGCCACTCTAGAACGCTTATTGATGAGGGGAGATATGTCTCCCCTCCAATCGCCGGTAATTCTTACCGTGTAATCACGTTCGGCCGATACCAATACTTCAGCCATTAAAATCTCCTTTGCTCCGTAACTCAAAAGCAATCGCAATCTCGGATACGAGCTCTTCGACAGATTTACCGTCGACATCGCAGATATAACTTGCGATGCCTTCATAGATAGAAGCACGCTCATTCATCAGAGATTGCCATTGAGCTCTCGGATTTCCCATCAAGAGCGGTCTTCCTTGATTGAAACCAACTCTTGAGGAGACCTGCGAGAGTGAAATCTTCAGGTAAACAATGAATGCGCCAGATGCACGTAATGCAGATTGAGCATCCATCGAGATACATGCCCCACCTCCCAGTGAGAGCACGGTCTCATCTTCCAGCAATCCAGTCCGGAGAATTATCTTCTCTAAAGCTCTGAAATCCTCTTCGCCGTCTTCAATGAAGATATCTGAGATAGCTCTTCCGCTCTGAACTTCAATCATCTGATCTGTATCTCTGAAGGTGAGCGACAGTTCAGAGGCCAATCGTTCTCCGATTGTTGTCTTACCCGAACCCATGGGTCCGATCAGAATTATGCGAGGTGCCATCTCTACTTAAATCGCAAATTTTCCATATAGGAGAGGTAGTTTCGACGTGTCTCAGCGACTGAATCCCCACCAAATTTCTCTAAGACCGCTTCTGCTAGAACAAGGGCTGCCATCGCCTCACCGACAACGCCAGCAGCGGGAACTGCGCAAACATCCGAACGTTGGTTGATAGCCTTCGCGGCCTCGCCAGTAACAACATCGATGGTATCGAGCGCTTTAGGTACTGTAGAGATAGGCTTCATTGCGATAGAAACGCGCAAAACTTCACCGTTGGACATTCCGCCTTCGGTTCCACCAGCACGGTCGGTGCGACGCACAATCTTGCCTTCGCTATTTTTCTCAATCTCATCATGAGCCATAGACCCGCGCCGAGTAGCAGATGTAAATCCATCACCGATTGCCACGCCCTTGATTGCTTGGATACCCATCATTGCGGCTGAAAGGCGAGCGTCAAGGCGACGGTCCCAATGAACATGTGAGCCCAATCCAGGCGGCAGGTGATAAACCAAGATTTCGCATACCCCACCGAGAGTATCTCCATCTTTATGAGCAGCCTCAATCTCGGCAACCATCTCAGCTGAATATTCCGGATATGCACAACGAACCGGATCACTATCGATACGAGGCATGTCACCTGGTTGAGGAAGATCAAGACCTTCCTTAATTGAAGCAGCGCCAATTGAAGTTACATGGCTGAAGATTTCTATACCAATACTTTGCTTGAGGAAGGCACGAGCGATTGCTCCCAATGCAACTCGAGCTGCTGTCTCACGCGCACTAGCACGTTCGAGAATCGGTCGAGCATCATCAAAGTCATATTTCTGCATTCCGACTAAATCTGCATGCCCAGGGCGAGGGCGAGAGAGAGGAGCATTGCGAGCGAGATCCTTAATCTCATCGAGAGGCAATGGATCTGCAGACATGACCTTCTCCCACTTAGGCCATTCGCTATTTCCTACCTGTACAGATATTGGTCCACCTTGACTCTGGCCCAAACGAACTCCACCGAGAATAGAGACCTTATCTGCCTCAAAGTTCTGTCGAGCCCCACGGCCGGTTCCGAGTCTTCTACGTGCGAGATGGAAATCAATATCGGCGGTCGAAATTTCGATGTGAGACGGCATTCCCTCGATGATTGCCGAAAGGGCAGGGCCATGAGATTCACCAGCAGTTATCCAACGCATGGCCTTATTGTCTCAGATTCCCCATATCTACGGCGACTTTATAGCCATTTCACTTCAAATATCGAGATACATCAGCAAGAAAGGCAGAACGATTGCCGGAGCGAGAGGCACTGTGCAATGGAGAGAACCGTGGCGCATGGCCGAAATCAGGAGCGATGCAGATAAGGCAGCGAAAAGATAATTTACATATTGAGAGGTTGCAATTATGCGACCTTGCGTTAATAGCAAGAGAGCAAACAATTTGAAATCACCTCCCCCGAATCGAAAGGCGCAGGTGAGGATGAGAGAAAGGACGAGAAGGGCTCCGCTCCATTTCAATGCAATTGTGTGTGAGTCGAGAGTGAGGAAAATTGCCAAGATAGCGAGGTCTCGGTTGTAGATTCGATGCTCTCGAAGATCGACCCAAGAGATATAGAACGAACCCAATGCAACTAATACCCACACCATGGATATGAGGTTATTGCGACGAGGAGAGAAGGCCGATAGGCCTGTGGATTAACCCATGGCCTTCTGCAGCAGAGGCCTGAGATGTGTTGCTAGCGCTGCCTCATCTAGATTCCTGTCGAGAGCGAGTGAGAGTTGGTGAATCCCTTGATAGAGCAGAAGTTCTAATCCATTGATGACGATCCCGCCACAGTCGGACCATCGTGAGCCGAGCACTGTAGGCCATGGCTTATAGATCACATCGAAATACAGTTGTGCCTGCCCATTAAAGAGTGAATCGGCAAGCAAGTCTGCCGCTCCCGCGGGAGTAGTGTTAACAACAAGATCATAAGCGGAGAAATCCGGAGAATCGTTCCAACGAATGTAATTAAATTGAGATTTTTCGACCGAGGATTGAAGCGCTTCGCGGCGGGTTGAGGTTCGACCAAGGATTGCAATGCGATCGGCATTCCCATCAAGAGCTCCGACTACCGCGCGCGCAGTACCACCTGCACCCAGAACCAATACATTTTCAAAGTGATGGCGGCCGATATTTTTCAAAGCAGCGATAAACCCAGAACCATCGGTGCTAGTCAAATGCCATTGATCACCACGTCGGTAGAGAGTGTTTGCTGATTGAATTCGTTGGGAGATCGGGTCAATTACCACCGGTAGATTGAGAGCTATCTCCTTAAGAGGCATAGTCAAAGAGAGATAATCAAACTCTCTTTCGTGCTCTGCAAAAAAAAGTACGAGTTGATCCTCAGCAACTTCTTCACGTTGATAATCACCTTGAATCCCCAGGAATTCAAAGGCATGGTTGTGAAGCAATGGTGAAAGAGAATGGGTGATGGGAGTTCCCAATACGGCTCCCCTAATAATATGACTCATAGCTTATCCCCCGAATTTTCCATCTCTAAGATTCTTCTTGTAGAGAACCTTCCATTGCATAAATTCAGCATAAGAATCGGTAAAGCGAGTATCGCCAGGAGCAACGGTGATGAAATATATCCATGAACCTTTCTCTGGGTGGGTAGCAGCATAGAGCGCTCGAGCCCCGGGATTATTGATGGGAGTTGGCGGTAATCCCGTCCTTCGATAGGTATTGTAAGGAGAACTAATCAAGGTCGATTTGGTACTCAAAAATATGGACCCTCTAACTTTCTTAATGTAGTGCACAGTCGAATCAAATTGAAGTGGCATACCCTGAGCGAGTCGGTTACGAACCACCTGCGAGATTTTAGAGAAATCCTTGGTATCTCCCTCGGCCTGCACAAGTGAAGCGATTGTGAGAAGTTCCTGCTGGGAGAAGTTCTCCTTGGTATCGGAGAATCCGGCCCTCTCCATTTCATCAATAGAACGCGATATGAGCGTTAAGAAAATCGCGGTGAGAGATGTAGCGGAATCAAATGAGTATTGCGCGGGAAATAGCAAACCTTCAAGAGAAGTAAAACCTGCCGGTTTATCGATTACTCGTGCAGCGCTCAAAATCTCATCTTCCGTATGACCTAGCTTCCTAAGGGATTCGAAAATTTCAGAATTCCAGGCACCTTCTGGGATTGAGATTAGATTCTCGATACGGCTACGATCAAGCAATTGTGTGAGCGCATCAGTTGCGCAGAGTCTAGTTTGAATTCTATGGATACCAGGAGCGATAGAGCCCGCTTTTGGATTGGCAACAGCAATTCTGAAGAATGCAGCGGAAGATTTAGTAACGCCTAGTTGATAAAGCTCCTCGGCGATAGATGAACCACTCTCTCCTTGAGAAACATCGACACGCACCTCCTTTTGAGCGCCCTCTCCACAGGAAAAATCGGGTGCAGAGGCAATTGATGGCTTCGCAAAATCAATAATCGCAATTATCGCTAGAGCAAGAAAAACTCCAAGTAGCCCTCTTGCATTATCTCTACTGACCATCACTCGCCAGCCCATTTTCGAGAATCGTGACCGCCGCCATCGAATCTATGAGCGCTTTAGATTCGCGCGAGGAGATACCGGACTCACGTAATTTTCTCGCCGCATCAACCGTGCTCAAGCGCTCATCAATCATGGCGATTTCAATGTTAAAGTTCCGCGTGAGAGCGTCTGCAAATATTCTCGCTTTTTCAACCGCTGTACTGAGATCTCCGGAGAGCAACTTTGGCTCACCTACATAGATTTTCACCGGTTGATATTCATCTAGCAGGGCTGCAATTTGCGACATCAACTTAGGGTGTCGAGCGTCAAGATGGGGCAGCGGTGTTGCAAGAATTCCATCTGGGTCACAGATTGCTACTCCAATTCGACTATCGCCGTAATCAAATGCGATTCTGCGACCGCGCATCAATTAGCGTCCTGAAAGTTGGGCGACGATTGCTTCTATGGCAGATTGCGCACGAGATGAATCTGTGCCGCCACCTTGGGCGAAATCATCCTTACCGCCACCGCCGCCACCGAGGACAGTCGATCCTATCTTTACCAACTCTCCTGCTTTCACTCCCGACGCTCGAGCAGCATCTGAAGCCGCGGAGACAAGCACCGGCCTACCATTTGAAGATGAGATGAGAGCAACGACAGAGTTATTAGAACGTGAGCGCAATTCAATCGCAATCTTACGAAGGTCGTCACCGCTTACGCCATCAGGTAGAACTCCACCAATAAATGTGAGATCACCGATGGCAACCGCAGTGGCTGCAAGAGCGTCAACGCTTGCAAGTGCCTGAGATGAGCGTAGCGATGCGAGTTCCTTTTCAACTTCCTTGATCTTGTCTAACAATCCTTGGATTCGTTCCGGAAGATCTTCAACCCGCGCTCCCTTAATGAGTTCAGTAAGCGAGTTGAGTAAGATATGTTCCCGAGCCAAGAAGCTGTATGCATCAGCACCAACAAGCGCCTCTACTCGACGAACACCGGCACCGATAGAGGATTCACCAATGAGTTTTACTACACCGAGTTGACCTGAGTTAGCAACGTGAGTTCCGCCGCAGAGTTCTCGCGCCCAATCGCCAACACTTACAACACGGACTTGATCGCCGTACTTCTCACCAAAGAGCGCCATCGCGCCGATTTTTCTAGCGGCATCTTGGGTCATTACCTCGGCAGTAACAGCAAGGTTATTAAGTAGCAATGCGTTTACACGACCCTCAACATCATTGAGGACTCCCTGGGAAACTGCTCCAGTTGAGGGGAAATCGAAACGGAAACGTCCAGGCGAGTTTTCGGAACCAGCCTGCGTTGCGGTCTCGCCAAGAATTTCGCGGAATGCTTTATGAACCATATGAGTTGCGGTATGTGCACGTGAAATCGCATTTCTACGCTCAATATCAATAACTGCGTGTGCTGAAGCGCCGATGGAGACCTCACCACTCAAAACTCGTCCACGGTGAACAGAGAGTCCCTTCACAGGAGATTGAACATCGGAGATATCAATAATCGCACCGGAGGCTAATGTGATTCGACCTCCATCCGCTAGCTGTCCACCGCCCTCTGCATAGAACGGGGTGGTGTCGAGAATGACCTCAATATCATCACCTTCAAAGGCGCTTGAGACGCTGAGGCCATCTACGAGAATTCCATTGACCTTCGCATCTGCATCGGTATGTGAGTAACCAACAAACTGTGTGATACCCGTGGCATCAGCAATCTTGCGATACTCGGTGAGATCTGTGTGTCCGCTCTTCTTCGCTTTCGCATCAGCTTTAGCGCGATCGCGCTGTTCCTTCATCAATCGGCGGAAACCGTCTTCATCAACCTCAAGACCTTCTTCGCGCGCCATCTCCAGAGTGAGGTCAAACGGAAAGCCATATGTGTCATGAAGCTTAAATACTTCATCACCTGGCAGAACTGTCTCCTTCTCGGCCTTAAGATTGGTTGTGGCGAGATCGAAAATCTGAGTTCCACTCTTCAATGTCTGTAAGAACGATTCCTCTTCGGCAGTTGCCACAGCGAGAATCCTTTTTGCATCGGTTACTAGCTCGGGGTATTGCGGACCCATTGCGCCAATTGCGGCTTGGGTGAGCTCGGACATGACTGCATCGTTAGTGCCCAAAAGTCGCATATTGCGAATTGTCCGACGCATCATTCGGCGGAGGACATAACCACGTCCTTCATTGCCAGGTGTGACTCCGTCACCAATAAGCATCGCTGCGGTCCGTGCGTGATCTGCGATGACGCGAAGAGATACATCAGATTTCTCCATCGCACCGTATTTAACGCCCGAGAGATCCATCGCTTTGGTCAAGATCTGCATCGTCGTATCAATCTCATAAATATTTTCGACACCTTGAAGAAGAGCCGCAGCGCGTTCTAGACCGAGGCCAGTATCAATACTCTTTGCTGGTAGTTCTCCAAGAATTGGGTAGCCATCTTTACCGCCGCCCTCCCCACGCTCATTCTGCATGAAGACGAGGTTCCAGATTTCAAGATAGCGATTCTCATCGGCAATCGGTCCACCGTCGGCACCGTAAGCGGGGCCACGGTCGTAGTAGATCTCTGAACATGGACCACAAGGACCTGGGACGCCCATCGACCAGAAGTTATCTGCCATATCACGTCGCTGAATCCGCTCTTTTGGAATTCCGATCTTCTTATGCCAGATATCTTCTGCCTCATCGTCATCGAGATAGACAGTTACCCATAACTTATCTTCTGGGAATCCATACCCACCCTCAGAGATTGGCTTAGTAAGAAGTTCCCATGCCAACGAGATGGCACCTTCCTTGAAGTAATTTCCAAATGAGAAGTTTCCGCACATTTGAAAGAACGAAGCGTGTCGAGTGGTCTTGCCTACCTCATCAATATCAAGGGTTCGCACGCATTTCTGGACGGAAGTTGCGCGCTCGAAGGGCGGTTTTACCTCGCCAAGGAAGTAGGGTTTAAAGGGAACCATGCCAGCGTTAACGAGAAGAAGATTGGGGTCATCTGCAATGAGAGAGGCCGAAGGAACGACAGTGTGATTAAGTCCGAGTGAGTTCTCTGATTCAAAGAAGCGGAGCCAGCGGGAACGAATTTCTGCAGATTGCACGGTGGTAGCTACTCAGCTTTCTTTTTTGATTTACGTCCCTTATTGATCTGAGCTGCACTCAGAAGCGCACCAGCCACTTTGACTGCAGGACCGTTCTTCTCCATAAAACCTGTCGTAGCATCTGTGACCTTAGAGGTAACTTCTTCTACGTTCTTAGTGATGCGGGCAAAGCTCTCGAGTGGGCTGTTGATTAGCTCAAGTGTGCGAGTTGACTCTTCCAAGAGCGGAGTGGTCTCTTCCGTCAAAGATTTGAGACTCGTAGACGCTTCGTCAACTAACTTACCCACACGGATGACTACGTAGGCAATCGCAATCGCGATCACGAGTAGCGATACGGACGCGATAATTGTTGCAATTCCACCTGGACCCATGTTGCTAGCCTACCCTTCGGAACTTATTTATCTGACGCTTTGGCGTCATCTTTCGCTGGCACCCAATCAATTCCTGCCTCTTTACGTTGCGCAGTAGTGATAGGTGTGGGTGCACCAGTCAAAGGATCTCCGCCACTTGCAGTCTTCGGAAAGGCTATTACTTCACGGATCGAGTCCGAGTGAGTTAAGAGAGCACAGACTCGATCGAGGCCGAGTGCGATTCCACCATGTGGCGGTGGGCCGTAATTGAAAGCCTCGAGCAAGAAGCCGAACTTGCTCTGTGCCTCTTCATCGGTAAGGCCGATAACGGAGAAGACATCCTTCTGAATATTGCGATCGTGAATACGGATAGAGCCACCACCGAGTTCGGTTCCGTTAAGGACAATGTCATAGGCATAAGCGAGAGCAGATGCTGGATCGCTCTTGAATGTCGCAGCAAACTCAGGCTTCGGACCGGTAAATGGATGGTGTACCGCAGTCCATCCTCCGTTATCGGTTGGCTCAAACATTGGCGCATCGACAACCCATAAGAACTCCCACTGGCCATCTGCAATGAGGCCGCAGCGTTTACCAATTTCAAGTCGTGCAGCACCGAGAAGTTGCTGTGAAGCAGAACGCTCCCCTGCAGCAAAGAAGATTGCATCACCGTTCTTCGCACCGACGAGAGCCGCGATTCCTGCCGCCTCGCTCTCAGAAATATTCTTCGAGACTGGTCCGCCGAGAGTGCCATCCTCGTTGACGAGAATATATGCGATTCCCTTTGCACCGCGTGCCTTCGCCCAATCTTGCCAAGCATCGAGCTCGCGACGTGGCGTTGATGCACCACCTGGCATTACGACTGCGCCAACATAAGGTGCTTGGAATACTCGGAAAGGTGTTTCTTTAAAGTAATCCGTTACCTCTACAAGTTCATAACCGAAGCGAAGATCTGGTTTATCAGAGCCATACTTATTCATCGCATCGGCATATGTCATATGACGAATAGGTGTAGGAATCTCATAACCAACTGACTCTCTCCAGATTTTCACCAGAATCTGCTCAGCAACTGCCAAGATATCGGCTTGATCAATAAATGACATTTCGATATCGAGTTGCGTGAATTCAGGTTGGCGATCAGCTCGGAAGTCTTCATCGCGGAAACAACGTGCAATCTGGTAGTAACGTTCCATACCCGCAACCATCAAAAGTTGCTTAAAGAGTTGCGGTGATTGCGGTAGTGCGTACCAGCTTCCTGGTTGGAGTCGTACCGGAACGAGGAAGTCTCGAGCTCCTTCGGGTGTAGAACGTGTAAGATAAGGAGTCTCTATCTCATGGAAGTCGAGCTCTTCCATCACGCGACGAATCGCTGAAGTAACACGTGAGCGCAGGCGAAGGTTCGCCGCTGGTCGTTCGCGACGAAGATCGAGATAGCGGTAACGAAGACGCACCTCTTCGCTGATTTCAGCCTCGGAACCTGTATCGATTGGGAACGGAAGTGGT
>JACCDK010270883.1_pt1 | contig 40939 bp, 32 predicted proteins | sample 7445871 | NCBI WGS metagenome assembly JACCDK01 (sample SAMN15323436, study PRJNA562643) | freshwater metagenome | isolation source: river surface water | place: USA:Blue River Watershed | collected 2017-08-15 | reverse complement strand
ACTAAAGACTCCACAGGAATAAAAGGAGTCCAGTTCGCCACATCGATGTAAAAAGCTCCCATAATGATCACAAACAAGATCACGGCTACTTTCAAAATAACGATTAAGTTATTCGCACTTGCAGCTTCTTTGATACCTCGAACTAAAATCCAAGTCACAAACCAGACAATCACTAAAGCTGGCAAATTCACCGCTGCTCCCCCAAATGACACGGGGTCATTCGTTAAATTCGCTGGTAAATGAATCCCAAAGAGATGTAAAAGCTTATTGAAATAACCAGACCACGATACGGCAACGGTCATCGCTCCCATGGCATATTCGAGGATTAATCCCCAACCAATAATCCAAGCAAATAATTCACCTACCGTTCCATACGCATACGCATATGCACTACCTTCCACCGGTAACATCGCTGCAAATTCCGCATAACATAACGCGGCAAAAATACAGCCGATACCCGCAATAATAAATGAAATAGCTAATGCTGGTCCCGCATGAAAATGAGCTGCTGTTCCTGTTAAAACAAAAACACCACCACCGATAATCGCACCGATACCAATCGCCGTTAGGCTCCATTTTCCTAATACACGTTTGAGCTCACTTTTTTGCATGTCTTGCTCAAACATGTGCATGGGTTTCTTTCTCCAAATACTGTTGTCCATAGTCAATTAATTTAATGAAAAAGTAAAATGCCGGTCACTCGTTCAAGCAACCGGCATATGTCCTTATTTCTTTGGTTTAGATGATGTTCCTAAGTCAATTACAATAGGCGCCGCCACAAAAATAGACGAATATGCCCCAAACACAACCCCGATAAACATCGCAAATGAGAAGCCACGTAATACGTCACCTCCGAAGATCAACAACACCGTTACTACTAAGAATACCGTTGTTGCCGTCATCACTGTACGCGACATCGTGTGGTTAATGGACTCATTAATCGTTTTGATCATCAAAGCCTTATTACCCAAGTCTGGATTTACCCCAATCTCTTCACGAATACGGTCAAATACAACCACCGTATCGTTGATCGAATAACCAATCACAGTTAAAACCGCCGCAATAAATACTTGGTCAACCTCTAATTCGAAACCGAACAAACGAACGATACCGACCATACCCAATACAACCAATGTATCGTGTAACAAGGCTACAATTCCTCCGAGCGAATATTGCCATTTACGGAAACGAATCAAAATGTAGATAAAGATCGCAATCAAAGCATAGAAGATGGACACAAACGATTGCATCAAGATATCATCCGCTACTGTTGCACCTACTTTCGACTCAGACACAACTTTTGGCGAAGCTGAAGCAAAATCCTTCAAACCTGTCTCTAATGCCGTACGAACGGTATTGTTTGCTGTAATTGACTCATCTTCAACTAAATACGAAGTAGTTACTTTCAATTTCGTATCGCTATTGAATGTCTTAACTTCAACTCCCTTTCCACCAAAATCATCAGCCAAAGCTTCTTTTACTTTATCCGTAGGAACCGCTTGGTTAAACTCAACCACATACGAACGTCCACCTTTAAAGTCAACCCCTAAGTTGAAACCGCCTTGCATGAATACCACGATACCACCAACTGCAATCAAGATCCAAGAGAACCAGTAAGAATACTTACGCTTTCCAATGAAATCAAAGTTCATGCCTTTGAATAAATCACGTGAGATAAATGTCTCAAACGTCATTTCCTTTTCCTTGCCAGCCTTGATCGCACGTTTTGCCATCCACTCAACCAATAAGTGTGAAATGTATACCGCTGTAAATACCGACGTAACCAAACCGATACAAAGCGTAACACCAAATCCTTTCACCGAACCTGAACCGAAGATGATCAAAATTACACCGATCAAAATTGTGGTAATGTTACCATCCAAAATCGCACTTAATGCTTTCTCGTATCCAACGTTAATGGCATCCAATAAACCTTTACCTGAACGTAATTCTTCACGAATACGCTCATTGATCAATACGTTCGCATCTACCGCCATACCCAACGTCAATACGATACCCGCGATACCTGGCAAGGTTAATGCCGCTTGGATTTGAACCAAAACTCCAGCGATAAAGAACACGTTGAAGAACAAAGCTAAATTAGCCATCCAACCTGGGCTACCGTAATAACCTACCATGAATACGATCACTAAAACTAAACCAAGTAACATCGACATGTACCCTTGGTTGATTGCCTCCGCTCCTAAGGATGGACCTACAAATGCATCTTCGACAATACGTGTTGGAGCTGGCAATTTACCTGCCTTTAATACGTTAGCCAAGTCTTTTGCCTCTTCTACCGTAAAGCTTCCTGAGATCGAAGAACGACCACCTGGAATCTCACCGTTAATAACCGGTGCTGAGTATACGTAGCCATCTAAAACAATCGCAATACGGCGACCGATGTTAGCCCCTGTCAAGTTTTTCCAGATACGTGCACCTGTACCATTCATGGACATCGTAACTTCAGCGCGACCAGTTTGATCAAAATCTTGCGCTGCATCTGTAATAACATCTCCTTCCAAAGGCGCCTTTTGTCCTTCTGCTTGCTTCAATGCTTCCATTGATAAAATTTCATCGCCATTGGTAGCTGGAATACCTTTTGCCGCCCAAGCAAACTTTAAGTTCGCTGGAAATAAAGCACGCACATCTGAACGACGGAACAACGCATTTACACGCGCCGTATCTTTAACATAAACACCGATTCCGTTACCTGTTTGAATAAACAACTTCGTCAATGCTGAGCCTGCCGCAGTATCCGCCTTCGCTTTACCAGCTGAATCTTTCGCTGGAGCAGCTAATTGAGATGCCAAGGCATTGCTTGTTGTATCTTTTGCTGGTGAAGCTGCCGGAGCTGCCGCTACTTTCGGAGCTTTCGCTTCCCGATCTAAAATCGCGCCCAAGGCATTTAATCCTGCACCATATTCATTTAATTCATAACACTCAACAAACTCCAATTTCGCGGCACCTGATAATAACTTACGGGCACGCTCTGGATTCTCTACACCTGGTAATTCAACCTGGATACGGTTTGAACCTGGTAAACGCTGAATATTTGGATTCGCAACCCCAAACTTGTCAATACGCGCTTGGATAATCTTGTATACACGATCCACCGCTCCATCAATCTCGCCATCAATCACACGCTTCACTTGCGCATCAGTAGACGTAGATGAAATTTTTCCACGGTTAACTGAGTTCGAAAACACGGATGCCAACGTTTGATTTGGTGCAATACGCGCAAATGCCTCATAAAACAAATCGTTGAATGAGGAAGTTGATGTCGCCTGAGCGGCACTAGCATCAGCTAAAGCCTTCTCGAAATTTGGATCATTCGATTGACCGGAAAGTGCACGCAAAATTTCTACAGGAGAAACTTCTAATACTGCGTGAAGACCACCTTCTAAGTCAAGACCTTTTTGCAACGCATATTGCGTAACTTCTTGTAAGGTATATCCGATGTAAACTGGTTGCTTCCAAAGAGAATCAATGAAATGTAAACGCTTAGCTGCATCCACTTTGCCATCGGCTGAAGTAGCATATTTAATCGCTTGCTCTTTTAGTTGGTTTGACTTCCATGTAAAGGAAAGGAAGAAAATACATAAGGCTGAAATAATAGTAGACAGCCAAATAATGGCACTTTTGTAACGCATAACTTTATTTTTAAATGGTAAATGGTAAAGAATAAATGAATGTTTCCTTCGGAATAATTTCCTTCGGACTGTTTTGTCTTAACTAGCGACTAGAGACTAGCGACTATACTTCAGGGTGCCAGGGTGGCTATAAATTGAGTCAACAAAATTCGCATGAATTGCGTCCGATGAATAATTGACGGCAATTTAATGGCTAATTGGGGGGCATTCACCGAGAAAAATTGAACACTCGGGAAAACAAAATCTTGAGGAAAATCAACGTTTGTACTTGAACTTACTTGGTAAACGTGTTGCTCAGCAACTTGAAACGTCTTTTGGTGTTTTTCCGTTTTGACAGCAGAATCGTCCGATTTCACAAAGGAAATTGGCTTTGCCACGAGCCAAAAAAGCACGGGCATGAACAAAATCAAATGAAAAAATTGAACCTTCTTTTGCATGATAGGCAGCAAAAATAGGATAATTTTCTCAGAAATCAATTCGGATAGGAATTTTCGTAAATTTGCCTTTCGAAAAAGCCGCCATGTTTAATTATTTAGAACCTTCTTACCTGCAATCGTTCATTCAGTCTGCCTTGGCAGAGGATATCCGCGATGGTGATCACACGTCTCTTTCTACTGTTCCTGCGGATGCAAAAGGAAGCGCTCAATTGCTTGTCAAAGACCGTGGGGTATTAGCCGGCGTGGAATTAACTTTAGCCATTTTCAAGGAAGTTGACACCACATTAGCCGTTACAGTTTTCATTCAAGATGGCACCTGGATTGAACCTGGCCAAGTAGTTTTAGAGGTCACTGGTTCATCACAATCTATATTAAAAGCTGAGCGTTTGGTTTTAAATTGTATGCAACGCATGTCTGGCATCGCGACCTACACGCGTTCATTAGTCAATATTTTAGAAGGAACGCGGGCTAAATTATTAGATACACGTAAAACGACGCCCAACTTCCGTTTGGCAGAAAAATGGGCCTGTAAGATTGGTGGGGCCGTGAATCACCGCTATGGTTTATTCGACATGATACTTATCAAAGACAACCATGTGGACTTTGCGGGTGGGATAAAAAATGCCTTAGAAAAAGCGTTTGCCTATAACGCTGGCAGAAAAGAGCCGCTCGATGTGATGATCGAAGTGCGGAACGAATCTGAATTAGACGAAGTTCTTGCAATCGGAGGAGTCAAACGTATTATGTTGGACAATTTTAACCCGGAACGCCTCCGCGCTGCAATCCGAAAGATTGATGGCCGGTTCGTTACCGAAGCCTCCGGTGGAATCAATGAAAAAACACTCCGCGCCTACGGTGAAACAGGCGTTGATTATATATCTGTAGGTGCCTTAACGCACCAAGTAAAAAGTTTAGACCTTAGCCTGAAAGCGAAATGAATTTAGCAGACGAAGCACAAGCCGTTGGGTATATTGCCCGATCTACCCCCAAAGGTGTTGAATTGATTACCGAAATCCAGCGTCTTAAAAAGGAGAAAAACGCAGTTATTTTAGCCCATTATTACGTGGATGGCGAAATTCAGGAATTGGCTGATTTCGTTGGTGATTCGCTCGGATTATCCCAAGCGGCTGAAAAAACAGAAGCGGATTTAATCGTATTTTGTGGCGTGCACTTCATGGGTGAAACGGCAAAAATTCTAAATCCTTCTAAAAAAGTAGTTGTTCCCGATTTTAATGCCGGTTGCTCGTTAGCGGATTCTGTGCCAACTGCCGAATTTGCGGCCTTGAAGGCAGCGCACCCGAATGCCTTGGTTGTCTCATACATCAATTGCTCCGCTGAAATTAAAGCAATGACCGACATTATTTGCACCTCTTCCAATGCGGTACAAATCGTCGAATCCATTCCAGCAGATCGTGAAATCATCTTTGCGCCAGATGCGAATTTAGGTCGGTATGTTGCCCATAAAACCGGCCGGGAATTAATTCTTTGGGAAGGCGCCTGCATGGTACACATCGATATTTCACTAGAAAAATTAGGGACGCTTAAAAAGGAATACCCGGATGCCTTATTGATTGCCCATCCGGAATGCAAAGAGGTGATACTTCGGGAGGCAGATTATGTAGGTTCAACTACGGCCCTGTTGAAATTCGTAGAAACCTCACCTAACTCTACGTTCATCGTAGCTACCGAGGCAGGCATCTTGCACAAAATGAAGCAAGCTGTACCGCACAAACATTTGATTCCGGCTCCGGCAAACGAGCAAAATACCTGCGCTTGTTCGGAATGTCCCTACATGAAGATGAATACGTTGGAGAAGTTATACAATGCCCTTTACTACGAATTACCTGAAGTAAATTTGGAAGAATCCATCCGTGTGCCGGCTTATAAGGCGCTGAAAAAGATGTTAGAGATTAGTCAATAGACATTGGACGTTTGACTTCGGATTCTTTAGTAAACCTTTCAGGATTGCAAAAATTTGAGATGCGCAGCTTCGATTCCTAAACGTATGTTGTAGAGACGCGAAGTGTCGCGTCTTTAAACGTCTAGCTCAAACATCGCCTCTATCTCCACCGGAATATTATCAGGCAAAGTCCCCATCCCTACTGCGGAGCGAACGCCAATACCATTTTCCTCTCCCCAAACTTTGGCAAATAATTCTGAACAGCCATTTATCACGTAAGGATGACGTAAAAAATCATCCGTAGCATTCACCATGCCTAAGACTTTAATGACACGTTTGATGCGATTCAAGGATCCGAGTTGGGCCTTCAAGGTGGCAAGTATTGTTAGGCCAACTTGCTGAGCTGCTAGTTTACCTGCCTCGATATCCATATCTGCTCCGATGCGGCCGATGATCAATGAAGCATCAGGCAACACAGGCCCATGACCTGAAACATAATAAAATTCGCCCACCTGTAAACCGGGCTTATAGACACCCAAAGGTTTTGGAGCTGGAGGTAAAACAAGGCCTAAAGCCGCAAATCGTTCTTCTGGTGTACTCATGATTTTGTGTGTAATTGTCTAATTATTTCTGCAATCAAGCCGGTCCAGCCTGTTTGATGATTCGCCCCTAAACCTTTACCCGTATCCCCATCAAAATATTCAAAGAACAAATGAGAGTCCTCATGTAATTTTTCATGGCCATCGTACATTGGAACCACCCCCTTTTCATTCGGAACAAACATCGCTAACAACCGTCTGGAAACTCCTTCAGCAGCATCCTTAATATTCATCATCTCACCCGAATTGGTAGGAAACTCTACTTCATAATCTGTACCGTAATAAGCTGAAAATTTGCTCAATGAATCCAAAATTAAATAATTCATTGGAAACCAAATCGGTCCACGCCAATTGGAATTACCACCAAACATATCTCCCGTAGACTCAGCTGGCGTATAATCTACTTGCAGCGTGCCCCCCTCAAAATTGAATTTATATGGATGTTCCTTGTGGTATTTCGACAAGGTACGTATGCCATAGTCCGACAAAAATTCCGTTTCATCAAACATGCGTTTTAAAATCATCTTCATCCGATGACCACGTAAAATTGACAATAGTCGCGTCTCTCCTTTACCTGGTTCATACCAACGAGAAATTAACCCTGCTAAATCCGGACGGTTATTCAATACCCATTCAACCCGGCGTTTAAAAGCAGGTAATTTTTCTAACATATCCGAAGTCAACACCTCCACGGCGAATAAAGGGATAAGCCCCACCATCGAGCGAACTTTCAACAATTCAGCACTTCCATCTTGCTTATGCAACATGTCATAATAGAACTGATCGTCCTCATCCCAAAGATTTAATTTTTCTCCTCCAATGGCCTGCATGGCGCCCGCAATGTGCAAGAAGTGCTCAAAGAATTTGGAGGCCATGTCCTGATAGACTGGATTTTCGATGGCAATCTCGCAGGCAATGCGCAACATATTTAAGCTGTACATCGCCATCCAACCCGTACCATCTGCTTGTTCTAAATGTCCACCAGTAGGTAATTGCGCTGATCGGTCAAATACCCCAATATTATCCATTCCCAAGAATCCTCCGCCAAAGATGTTATTTCCTCCTTCATCTTTCAAATTCACCCACCAGGTGAAATTCAGCAATAACTTATGGAAGATGCGCTCTAAGAAGACTACGTCTCCTTTGCCATTCATTTCTTTATCAATCTCATATACTTTCCACGTCGCCCAGGCGTGCACGGGTGGATTCACATCCGAAAATGACCATTCATACGCCGGAATCTGCCCATTCGGGTGCATGTAATATTCACGCAGGATTACGGCTAATTGACGCTTTGCAAAGTCAGGATCCAATCGTGCCAAAGGCAAGGTATGGAAAGCTAAATCCCAAGCTGCAAACCACGGATATTCCCACTTATCGGGCATCGAAAGAATGTTTGCCGCATACATGTGTCTCCACGTATGATTCCGTCCGTGCCTCCGAGATGCATCTGGTTTTGGCATGGCAGGGTCACCTTTAATCCACTCAAAGACATTGTAATAGTACCACTGTTTGGTCCATAACATCCCTGCATATGCTTGACGCTGCAGATTCTTTAACTTCTCATCTTGGATTCCAGGTTGCAAATCAGCATAAAACGCATCAGCCTCCTGTTTTCTCAAGGCAAAAATTTCATCAAAATCAGCAAATGGCTCCCGCAAAGTAAGGTTGGTCAAACGCAAACGGTAAACTTTAGTCCCCCCCGCAGGAATCTTGTCGGCATATTTCACAGATGCCTTCGTACCAATGTGATTAGGATTAACGGCGTGTTTATTCTTATTGACCACATACTCATTGATACCATCTTTGGTAAAATGAGTCAAATTAGGTGAATTGTACAAGCGCTGAAAATTGGTCTCATTTTCACAAAACAAAAACTCATCCGCTTCCTCAGCGTACAGCTTGAATCTGCCTACAACCCGGTGGTCAACTTCGATAAAGGAATGGCCCACACCCGTTAAAAGCGGTTTGTAATTATATTTTTCGTATCCCCAGCACCATGTATTTCGGTACCAAATGGTAGGCAAAACTGTAATGGGAGCAGCAACATTGGACCGATTCACGACGGTAACCTGAATCAATATATCTTGTTCGTCGCCTTTAGCATACTCCATGGATATGTCAAAAAATTCGTTGGTATCAAAAATACCTGTATCCATGAGCTCATATTCGGGCTCAAGTCGTGTGCGTTTCCGACTCTCATCAATTAGCTTTTGATAGGGAAAAGTTTGCTGTGGATACTTATACAGCATTTTTTGATAGGAATGCGTCGGGGTAGAATCTTGGTAGTAATATAATTCCTTCACATCCTCCCCGTGATTCGACTCGCTTCCTGTAAGGCCAAAAAAACGTTCTTTTAATATATGGTCGCGGTGATTCCAAAAAGCAAATGAAAAGCACACGTGTTGTTTATTATCTGAAATTCCACCGATACCTTCCTCGCCCCATCGATATGCTTTGGACCGGGCCATGTCGTGTGAAATCGTATTCCACGCATTGCCATCTACGGAATAATCTTCTCGAACCGTGCCCCACTGACGCTCCGTCAAATAGGGGCCCCACTTTTTCCAACCTTTATTATCGTTACGAAGACTTAAACGATCGCGCTCGGCTCCTTTATTTGACATAAATTGATAAAATGCTTAGGTGTTGTGTGTATGTAAGCTACAAATATAAAATTTTTGAAAGAAATCCATCTTGGAGAAAAAAGACAAAACATGTAGACATGCTAATGATATTCTTCTTTCTGTTTATATTCGAAATTCTAAATCAACTATATGAAAAAACTAACCTACCTACTATGTGTTTTGGCTTTTGTTTCCTGTCAGCAGGGTGATGCCAAAAAAGAGTTGAGTACCCTTGTAGATCAATATTACGAGGAACAATTAAAGTTAAATCCTGTTTCAGCTACGGCCAATGGCGATAACCGCTACAACGACCAATTGAACATTGATTTCACAGACGGACATCGGGCTAAAATAAAAGCTTTACTTGAGCAGACACAGGCTAGCTTAACTAAAATCAACCGAGATAACTTAGATGCAAACGATCAAATCACCTTCGATATCTTAAAACGTGACATTGAGTTAGGTCTTGAAGGTTTGACATTTCCAGACAATTTGATGCCGTTAAACCAATTTTATGGTTTTCATCTGACGTTTGCCCAATTAGGCAGCGGATCCGTATTGCAGCCTTTTGCCACCAAAAAGGATTATGAAAATTGGGAAAAACGGATGCACATCGGCGCGGCTTATATGGATTCTAGCATTGTCTATTTCAGAAAAGGTATCGCTGCGAATGTTGTTTTACCAAAAGCTTTGGTTGAAAAAATCATTCCTCAATTGCAATCGTTTCAGGTAGAGGATGTTAAAAAAAGCACGTTTTACGGCCCTTTAACTAACTTTCCAAAGGATTTCACGGAGGCCGACAAAGCTAAATTCACAAAAGAATATACACAGATTATTCAATCCGAAATCATCCCGGCGTACCGTCGGCTTGCCCAATTTATCCAAACGGAATACCTACCAAAGTCGCGGCCGACAACCGGAATTTCAGCGATTCCGAATGGGGCAGCTTATTATCAATACTTGATTAAAGTATTGACAACGACCAATAAACCTGCTGATGAAATATATCAAACAGGATTGGCAGAAGTAAAGCGCATTCGGACCGAGATGGAGAAAACAAAGCAGGCCGTTGGATTCAAAGGGACGCTAGCTGAATTCTTTACCCACATGAAAACGGATCCTAGCTTTTATCCATACAAGACACCCGCTGAAGTTTTGGCCGCGTTTCATGCCATTCACAAAAAGATGGAGCCGTCTTTGAAAACGATGTTTGGACGGGTTCCCAAGACCCCATTTGAAATTCGCCAAACCGAGGCATTCCGCGCCGCATCGGCCTCTGCCGAATATTTCCAAGGATCTGAAGACGGCACGCGTCCCGGCATTTTTTATGTGCCAATTTTAGATGCAAAGAAATTCAATGTTACGTCCGGCATGGAAAGTTTATTTCTACATGAAGCCATTCCGGGTCACCATTATCAAATTAGTTTACAACAAGAAAATGGTGATTTGCCGAAGTTCCGTCGGTTTGGAGGTAATTCAGCCTATGCAGAAGGATGGGCACTTTACACGGAAAGTTTAGGTAAGGAATTAGGGCTATATACAGATCCCTATCAATACATGGGCGCACTGGGCGATGAGATGCACCGGGCAATTCGGTTAGTGGTGGACGCTGGTATGCATTCGAAAAATATGACCCGCGAAGAAGCCATCAAGTACATGATGGATAATGAACCATTGAGCGAAGAAGGTACTATTGCGGAGATTGAGCGCTATATGGCGATTCCCGCGCAAGCACTTTCCTATAAAATCGGGGCGTTAAAGATTCGTGAGATTCGTGCGCGTTTGAGTAAGGAATTAGGGGCGAAATTCAAACTTGCTAACTTTCACGATGAGATCTTGAAAGATGGCAATATGCCTTTGGAAGTTATGGAAAACAAAATGAATCGTTGGGCCAAAGGCCTGTAGAAACGCGATATTTCGCGTCTTCATAAAACCAATAGGTGGAGACGCGAAACTTTGCGTCTTTTCATTAAGCCAAGACGCGAAGTATCGCGTCTCTACACTATTTTATATGAAACTAACCACTACATTTACCATACCACGCTCTCCTTATTTGATTCGACCTAACAGCCGAATTCTTTGCATCGGTTCTTGTTTTGCCGAAAATATGGGACAGCGATTAGACACCTTGCCTTTGGATGTATCCAATCAGGCATTGGGAACCTTATTTCATCCTTTAAATATTTTAAGAGGATTAAGTCCGCAAACCTTGCAGGCCACAGATTTGTACAAACAAGGAAATTTCTATGTCCACCCCGACTTTCACTCGCAATTTATGGGGGCGGATCCTGAGGAGTTTATCTCCCGTTTAACTGAGTTAAAATCAAAGACGCTTACATTTTTAGGGAGAAGCCAATACCTAATCATCACCTGGGGAACTGCATTTTATTATGAGGATCAGGTGATGGGGCGGGCAATTGCCAACTGCCATAAGCAAGCTGCCTCACGGTTCTTGAAAAAGCAGAGTACGGTGGATGAGATTTGCTTGGCTTATAAGTCATTTTTGGTAAGTAATCCACATCTCAAGGTAATCATTAGCGTATCTCCTGTTCGCCATACGCGTGATGGGATGGCTGAAAATGCGGTTTCGAAGGCAATTCTTAGATTGGCAGCTGATGTGTTAGTGAGTAAATTCCCTGATCAAGTCACCTACTTCCCTGCATATGAGATTATGCTCGATGAATTACGGGATTATCGTTATTATCAGGCCGACATGATTCATCCGACGGATCTAGCTGTGAATTATATATATGAACGTTTTAAACAAGCACACTTTACGGATAACTTATTGGTGATTTCCAAAAGATGGCAAGAAATTTACAATACCTTGCAACACCGCCCACATCCGTTGCAATTCCCTGAGCATCGTGAGATTATTGAACGATTACGCAAGGAAATTGAAGCAGATCAATCAGGTGTCGATTCATCCAAGTTGATGAAGAAAATTGACCAACAAATATTGGCCTTATCTTGATACAATGACGTATATTTGCGGTTTGAAAGGAAAGAAAGTATCATGGGAGAATTGAGTGTAACGAAAGAGATTATCATAGGTGCGTTGAGCACGGTACAGGAGCCAGATTTGAAAAAAGATTTGGTGACCTTACAGATGATTAAGGACGTTGAATTAGGAGTAGGGGAAGTTCGATTTACGGTCGTACTCACGACGCCAGCTTGTCCACTAAAAGAGAAAATTCGGCAAGATTGTGTGGATGCCATACACAAATTGGTACATCCAGATTTGAAAGTAGTCATTAATATGACCGCGGAAGTAACAAGTTTACAAGCGCAAGATCCATTAATTCCAGGCGTTAAAAACGTGATTGCAGTTGCTTCAGGCAAAGGTGGTGTTGGAAAATCAACGGTGACTGCGAATCTTGCCATGGCCTTAAAGAAGGCCGGTGCTAAAGTAGGAATTTTAGATGCAGATATCTCGGGTCCATCGATTCCGGTGATGTTTGGCGCGGAGGATATGCAACCTTTGGTGCAAGAGGTAAATGGTAAAAATCGGATACAGCCGATTAACCAATATGGAATAAAGTTGATATCAATGGGGTTTTTGGCCCCTACCGAAAGCCCAGTGCCATGGCGCGGACCCATGATGACGCAAGCTTTACGTCAATTTTTTGGGGATACAAATTGGGAGGAACTAGATTATTTATTAATCGATTTACCTCCGGGCACATCTGATATACATTTGACCTTAGTTCAGCTGATAAAAGTAACGGGGGCAGTGATTGTGACGACGCCACAAAAAGTTGCGTTATCAGATGCGACGAAAGGATTACAATTTTTCAAACAAGCAGGAATAAATGTCCCAATTTTGGGATTGGTTGAAAATATGGCTTATTTCACACCGGCTGAATTACCAGAGAACAAGTATTATTTATTTGGTCAAGATGGTGGGAAAGCATTGGCTGAGAAATATAAGGTTCCTTTTCTAGGAGAGGTTCCTTTAGTCCAGGCGATTCGTGAGGCAGGAGATTCGGGGAAACCGATTGCGGCAGATAACAGCCCAAGTGCTGAGGCTTTCTCTTCGATTGCAGCGAATTTAGCTCAACAAATTGCGATTACTAACGCACAATAAAAACTATGGAAAATCATCCTTTATACACGAAGGTACAAGGTGCGCTCGATAGCATTCGTCCTTATTTAGTCGCTGATGGAGGTAATGTGGAGATTGTAGAAATATCGGACGATAATGTATTAAAACTGGCCTTAGTAGGCAATTGTCAATCCTGTAATATGTCGGCCATGACCTTTCGTGCTGGAATTGAGGAGGCAATTAAACGCGAAGTACCCGAAATAGTTTCTGTAGAAGAAATCAAAGACCTATGATGCGTATTGGAATCTTTTTTGGTGGCCAAGCACGTGAGCGCGAGATTAGTTTTGCGGGCGGAAAGACTGCGATGGCGCACCTGAACAAAGCATTATTTAGCCCTGTACCTGTTTTTGTGGATGGGTTAGGGAATTTTATATTAATCAAGGAAGAGCTTATTTACCAGGAATCGATTCGGAATTTCTTCCCTCCGGCCGCATACCAAACGGCTCCTTTTTCTGTTTACACAGAATCGCTGACTGACTTGAAAGATTACGATGCGATGATCGCATCGATTGGTACAAAAATTAGCCCCGAACAATTTGCTAAACATTTTGATTTTGCGTTCATCGCCATGCATGGACCTGGGGCTGAGGATGGCAGTATTCAAGGCTTATTGGAATGGTATAATATCCCATTTTCGGGACCAAGCGTTCTTGGTTCTGCCATTGGAATCGATAAAGCCAAACAAAATTTATGGTTAGAAAAGAGCGTGGGGTTGGATAAAAAATACTTTGTGTTGCAGCGGGCCGACTATGAAGCATATGGCCGCGAGACACTTTTTGAGCAGGTAAAAAAAGCGATTGGTATTCCATTTGTGGCGAAAGCTCCACATCAAGGTTCATCGATTGGGCTTGCATTTGTGAAGCAAGATTCGTTGGAAGATTTTGATCAAGCGATTAAAAAATGCTTGTTTATTCAAGAGATTCAGCGGACAGATTGGCTTACCTATTCGGAGGATGAGCAGGTGGCAGTTTTACAAAAAATGGTGAATTTAGATGAAGGAATTGGTTTTCCAGTCCGATTTAATCATCAAATCTACGCGCACCCTGCAGCATTACTAATAGATTTACGCGAATACTTTACGCATACGGTTACGAAAGCGTGTATTCATTCTATTCATTCTGAAGATGCTGTTTTGCTGGAAGCATTTGTCCACGGAAATGAATTCAGCTGTGGTGTGATTCAAACGCCACGCGGTGAGGCTGTAGCCTTACCTCCTACGGAAATTGTCATCGACGAGTCAGTTGAAGTGTTTGATTTCAATGCCAAATACAAGTCCAAACTAACGCGCAAGCGTATTCCCATGGATGCCTCGCTTAGTAATTTACAGCATATTCAAGCGGAGGTTAAACAAGCTTTTGAAGATCTTGGATTTGGCGTTTGTACGCGTATTGATGGATTTTTACGTGCAGATGGCGTGGTCGTATTACATGATCCCAATACCATTCCGGGCATGTCCCCTTCGTCATTGATCTTCAAACAAATGGCGGAAATTGGGTTAACTGTTACGGATTCACTTACGTATTTTATTCGCCAATCGATCCGGGAACGTCTTCGTACAGGAAAAAATTACCATACTTTTCGGAAGGTCCTAGAGGGGTTAGATGCCTCAATTAAGCGTGTTTTGGCCGAAAAAGCATCGCAAATTCCTGTAAAAATAAGTATTGATTCAGATGATTTAGAGGCTAGTTTTGAGGCAGCACGAAGCCAAGCAGCAAATTTATCAGCACAGGGAAATATAGCCTATGAGGTAATCATGCCAGTAGAAATGGAAGAGGGATCGGTTGACATGAAAGTACATGTTGCCCAATTAGCCAAAGAAAGTGCGAAAGAATTTTTAGATAGTATTCATGCGGGTGTACACCCACTTATCGCGCATACGCGCCAAGCAGGAGCAGAAATTACTGCCTTTTACACGCACTAATATGGAATTAAACCCACTTCAATATCCCATTGGTAAATTTGTTGCTCCAGAGGTAATCACACCAGAATTGCGCCAGGAATGGATTTCCATTATTGCAGAGTTGCCTGGTCAGCTAGCAGCTTTATTGACCAATGTGGATGAGCAATTACTCGAAAAACCATATCGGCCCGGAGGGTGGTCAGCCCGTAAAGTGATTCATCACTTATACGATAGCCATATTAATAGTTACATTCGATTTAAAATGGCGTTGACGGAAGATAATCCAACGATCAAACCATATGACGAAAATGATTGGGCAACAATGCCGGACGGCAATGAGGCACCAATTGCTTGGTCGGTGGAGGGAATCAAATACATTCATTTACGTTGGGTTTATTTGATGGAGACCATGACTGCGTCGGATTGGTCGCGCACCTATTATCACCCAGAACGTGGGATAACTTATCAATTAGATCGTGTGCTGGGCATTTATGCGTGGCATTCTGTGCATCATTTGAAGCATATACAATCTGTGTTGAGGTAAGAAGTGAGAGTAAAAAATAAACCTCTTACCTCTTAATTCTTACTTCTCACCTCTTTTTGTGTTTGTTCCAAGGAGCCGTCGTATTCCTAGCCATATCGATGGCAAGACCGATCATAAGTAGGGTAAAAATGATGATAACCCAGCGGAATATTTTTTGATTTTTCATGTCTACGCGTTAAGCTTCAAATTTCAATAAGGCACTACCATGGGTAACCTCGGCCCAGGTATCTAAACTAGGCCATTGCAAATGAACACAATTTGCCGTTTCCATGTTTCGGGTTTCGCCTAAAAAATAGGACGCTACATACGAAATCGAAGGATTATGTGCCACCAAGTAAATAACTAAACTTGCCTGCTCAGTGATTTTTCTGACATATTCAGGTCCGGAGGCATGGTACCAAAAGTCGGAAAATACCCCTTTTTCTACCGAGAGTACTTGAAATGTTTCGCGTGTCCGAACTGCATCTGACACGAGCCAAAGACCTTGTGGCATATCTTGGTGTTTCAACTTAGCAGCTAATTCGTTTGCTTCCATAACCCCTTGGCTAGATAAATGCCGCGCTTCATCTGGACTCGTATACGGTCCAGCGTGTGCATGTCGGATGAGTATTAGTTCAATCATGACTTGATTAATGGAAATTCACCGGCGGCATGTTTGGCTCCCATTTTAATGTAGTGGTCGGCGCCATGTTTCAACGATTCAATTTGCGCTTCATTCAGTGTTTTGACGACTTTAGCAGGAGATCCAAGAACCAATGAATAGTCAGGAATTTCCATGCCTGCGGTGACTAAGGCATGAGCCCCGATGAGGCAACATTTACCTACTTTGGCACGGTTTAAAACCGTGGCATGCATACCTACAAGGGAACCTTCGCCTATTTCAGCGCCATGTACAATGGCGGAATGTCCAACGGTGACGCGGGCACCTATAATTGTTTTATCGCCCTCATCCGCATGTAAAACGGCATTATCCTGAATATTACATCCATCCCCGAGATGAATTTCTTCGACATCGCCGCGGATAACGGCACCGTACCAAACCGATACGTCTTTGCCGATCGTCACGCGCCCCATGACGCTCGCTGTAGGTGCAATAAAAATAGCCATCGGATTCTTTTTTTGCCAAAGATAATCCATTTTGATAATTTGCTGCATGAAGAAAACTTTATATGAAGTAGGTGAATGGTCCCATACCGATTGCATTTTATCACTTGGTTGTGGCGCCGCGTGGTGGGAAATTAAGCAAACCATCGAACAAGCGGCGGGGGAGTTACTTCTATTGGATCGAAATAAAGAGGTATTAAATTGGCCTGATCTAGATGAGGCTATTGCATATTTCGAGGATCATTATGGCAAAAAAGCGGTAACTCCGGCTACTATTATTCATGCGGATGCATCCCAAATTCCGCTATCAGATGATACAGCAGATCAAATATGGCTTTTAAATTCGTTACATGAATTGGATGATTTAATAGCTGTTTTAACAGAAATAGATCGTGTTTTAAAAGCAGAAGGCAGTGTGATTGTGGAGGAAATTCTAAGTGGAGAGATACATGAAGGTTGTGGCCGCCGCTTATTCACACGAAAAGAAATAATCGATTTATTTGAGTCATTTGATTTACATGTAGTCTATCAAACATCGAAGGACGAAGAGGCCGACTACATAAAATTCGCGCGATGAGGCTTGATTCCTAGCGATGCTTTTCGCAAATTTGTGGCTTCTATGAGCAGCATCGACAAACCTTATATTATTGGAATAACCGGAGGAAGCGCCTCAGGAAAAACGCTTTTTTTAAAGCGATTGATGGAACAATTTCCGGACGATGACATATGCTTATTGTCACAGGATAATTATTATCGGCCGATTGAGCATCAAACAAAGGACCAAAATGGTATCGAGAATTTTGATCTACCTGGGGCAATTGATGACACAGCATTTGCGGCAGATATCGAGAAGTTACGTGCAGGAGAAGTAGTATCTCGCGCGGAATACACCTTTAATAATTCGACGAAAGTTCCTGACATGTTGCACTTTTATCCCCGTAAAATTTTGGTCGTGGAGGGGATTTTCGTGTTTCATTTTCCAGATGTAGCCCGACTGCTCGATCTGAAAATTTTTATAGATGCGAAGGATAAAATCAAACTTGAGCGACGTATCAAACGTGATAATGAAGAACGCGGATATGATTTACAAGATGTGATGTACCGCTGGAAATATCATGTGAAGCCCACATATGAGCAATATATTCGACCACACAAACGCTCATGTGATATCGTAATTCCCAATAACGACCATTTCGAAAAGGGCTTAGAAGTTATTGTTCACTTTTTACGCGGCCGGTAGGTAGACGCTGCCGGGGTCTACGACCCCGGCAGCGTCACACGACTAACGTGCTAAAACAGACTTTAGTATCTACCTAAATTCGAATATAGCTTAGTTGGCAATTACCCTTCCAATAGCTCTAAATGCCTCTTTTTGAGACTTAACCCCACAAATAAAATCAATTCATTGATAAACTGAGACCTCCTTTTTTGCGCAAAAAAAGGCATTTACAGACTGATATTCTTCCCTAAACACACAATTTTCCTACCACAGCCTCGTTACGGGAAGTGACGCTGCCGGGGTCTGCGACCCCGGCAGCGTCTACCTCACATTGAAATATTCTTACGTTAAATCAACGTTATAGTGTAATCCTTTATTTGATCGCTGAGCACGTGCATGTTTGATGATTAGATAGGCTACATTGATCATATTACGTAATTCACATAAAGGGACAGTGATCCTTGATTGCTTATACAATTCCTCATGTTCTAAGTATATCAATTCCAAGCGATCATATGCACGCTTGAGTCGGCGATCTGTCCGCACAATTCCCACGTAATTGGACATGATGGATTCTAGTTCACGCGTCATTTCCGTAACTAAAACTAACTCCTCCGGATGTCGCGTACCTTCATCATTCCAATCAGGAATGCCGGCAGGTAAAATTTGAGTCCCAAATTGGCTTACTGATTTTTCAAAGGCATTATGGGCGTAGACAATAGCCTCCAACAGTGAGTTTGAGGCGAGGCGGTTCGCCCCATGTAAACCTGTATAGGAGCATTCCCCCGCAGCAAATAAATTTTCAATATTTGTTTGGCCATAATGATCTACAATGATACCCCCACATAAGTAATGTTGAGCCGGAACCACAGGAATCATTTCGGTGGACATATCAATTCCGAGTTCCTGTAAACAATGTGCGTAAATCATAGGGAAATGTTGGAGTATTTCATCCTTTGGAATATGTCGCGTATCTAAATACACGTGATCCGTTCCATGTTTCTTCATCTCGGAATCAATCGCCCGGGCAACCACATCTCGCGGCGCTAATGATAAGCGGTCATCGTAACGCTCCATAAAGGTAGATCCATCTTGATTCTTCAGGATGCCTCCATGTCCACGTACGGCCTCCGAAATCAAAAAGGAAGGTTTATGTCCCGGATTGTATAGGGCTGTTGGATGAAATTGAATAAATTCCATGCCATGCACAAAGCCTTTGGCCCGATAAGCCATCGCAATGCCATCCCCTGTAGCAATGGTCGGATTCGTCGTAGACTGATATACCTGCCCGATTCCACCTGTAGCTAAGAGGGTCGTTTTGCCTAAAAATGTCTCAACTTGTTTTGTTTTTTTATTCAAAACATAGACTCCATAACATTGCTTGTGGGGCGTATCTTTCGTAACCTTCTCTCCTAAATGGTGTTGTGTAATTAAGTCAACTGCGAAGTAGTGCGTAAAAAAATCTACCGATTTAAATGATTTCACTTTGGCTAAAAGTGCCCGCTCAATCTCATTTCCAGTCGAATCTTTGTAATGTAATATACGTTTATCCGAGTGGCCTCCTTCTTTCACTAAGTCAAATGAACCATCTGATTTACGATCAAAATCGGTGCCATAGGCGATAAGCTCTTTTAAGCGTTCCGGAGCCTCGCGAACAACCATTTCGACTACCTCAGGATCAGAGATGAAATCTCCAGCAACAAGCGTATCCTGAATATGTTTATCGAAAGAATCTTCCGTATCCCAAACAGCAGCGATTCCTCCCTGAGCGTATTTGGTATTCGTTTCCTCAGCAATAGTCTTAGTGATAAGTGCGATTTTGACAGGTATCTGTAAATCCTCAAAATGCTGTGCGACTTTTACGGTATAAGATAAACCTGCAATTCCAGATCCAATTACAATAAAATCATACGTAGGCATAAGCGCTTATTAGTTCTGCAAAGTAACCAAAAATGGCTGTAGAAATGAAATGTAGATTAATTATTGTAATTTCGCCGACAAATAAACAGTAAACCCTTTAAAATCAATTTATAATTCAATGGAATCAAATAACAATTCGTCGAAAATCGCCATTATTGTTTTGGCAATTTTAACGGCAGTCCTAGGTGTACTCTATTTTCGTTCAAATCAATTGTCGAACGAGCAAGCAACAACAATCGAAGAAAAAGCTACTGAATTAGCGAATACACGTACGCAATTAGATTCTATCTCAACCCAATTAGATAGTAAAATTGCTGAAATTAAAGCATTAGGCGGTCAAGTAGCTGACTTGGAAGCCTTGAAAGTGCAGTTAGAACAAGATAAAGCTTCATTGAAAAGCACAAACCATGCAAACATCGCATCGTATGAAGCAAAAATCAAGGAATACAACTTGGTATTGACCCAAAAAGACGGTGAAATCGTTGAATTGAAGAAGCAAAATGGCATCTTAACCGAGAGCAATCAAGTGTTAACAACGCAGAACTCAAATTTGAATTCTGAAAATACAGGCTTAAAAAACCAAAACAAATCACTTGCTGATACACTATCTGACGTAGCCGCAAAAAATAAAGAATTAGCCCGGAAGGTTAGCATCGCAGCCGCATTAAAGGCTCAAAACATTCGTGTTTTAGCGGTTAATGCCAAAGGAAAAGAGACAGAACGCTCACGTTTAAATGGGAAGAAAATTGACAAATTAAAAGTCGTATTCTCGTTAGCAACCAACCCAATTACAAAGTTGGAGAATAAAACAATTTATGTTCGTGTATTAGATGGTGAAGGATCTACATTGGCTGATGAATCAATCGGATCTGGTAAAATTAATTTGAATGGAAAAGATACACCTTACACAACCAAGCAAGTAATTACCTACACAAACGATAACCAAGAAGTTAGCGTGACCTACCCGCGTGGTGGTGTGGCCTACAAGCCTGGTAAATATCAAGTTGAGTTGATTTCAGAAGGATTTGTGGTGGGTAAAGGAGCGTTTGAAGTCAAGTAATTCAGACGTTAGACTTTAGACGCTAGACCTTAGTAAAAAATCACATAAAATACCTTGAGAGAAATCTTGAGGTATTTTTTGTTTATTGTACATTCATTACCTCCTGACTATTTTCTATTGGACATCAGACTAACGTCTAATGTCCAGCGTCTAACGTCTAGGAGATTCTATTTCTCCCACCACCACTTCGAAAAACTCTTGGAAAATAGCAAGCTAGCGCCAAGTGTCTGATTGATTTGATACGAGTTTAAGGAACCTGCCAGGGACGTTTGCACGTTTCGATTGTATGTTTTCAAACGCAACGATCCATCCCGTTTTACAAACCATTCTAAGGCCCAATCACCCAATAAAATCGATGGGCTTGTCTGATTTCGTGCATCCGTAAACCCACCACTACGTGTAATCCGCAATCGATCATTCATCGTATACGAAGCCCGTAATTGGAGATTCGACAAGATATCCTGCGTCAATAAGCCGCCACCCAAATATACATCCACATTCAGATCTTTATTTATTTTATTCGCCAAGCCACTCAGCTGATTAGATAACATTTCAGTCACATTCCCCATTAAATTACCAATCGCCACACCAGTTCCCCCATACGGAGAGACCAGTTGGCCAAAAAGCAACACATTACTTACCTGACGTGTTAACTCCTGCTCATCAGTTTTTATTCGATTTGTAAATGCTGTTACAGCGCCATTTAAATGAACATCTTTGGGATAATCCCGCACGCCAATATCAAATGAAATCGACGGAGACAACAAACGATTCTTTAAGTTAATCGAAACGTCCACCGGATAACGCCGCTTAAATTCAGGTAAATTACTCTTGTTCGTCGTATCTAACAAAATAGGAAATAAAGAGGCATATTGAGTGTAAACAGCCTTAATGTCTACATTCCCTTCCATCGGATCTCCTGTCCAAGAAATCTTAGACCCACGCTGAATCGCAAACTTCTTGTTAATCAAGTTTTGTAAGGTAAATGTATAATCCCCCTGATCAATCGAATAATCCCCATTCATCCTGAAATCACCCTTCTTGTCCAAGGTCATGTTGATCGCTCCATTGCCATACACCCGCATAATATCTCCCTTCTTTTGATCAAACTGAACCTCACCATACGCCTCCGGAGTTAAGCTTAGATTTAAATCCATCGTAATCCCATCCTCCTTCGCTATATCTGAAATTCGCTTTTGATTGGAAGCAATATCTGCCTGTATGGACTCACTCAATAACTCATAGTCATCTTCCTCCTTTGCCTCCATTTCTCGATCCAACGGAATAAATAAACGAGTACCTCGTTCACTTTTCAAATTAGCGTAAATCAATAAATTGTCTACCGTACCAGAAATACGCATCGGTCCTGTGGCAAATCCCGTACCATAATAGTAAGACTTAGCATCACGCACCGTATTCAACAACTTAAATCGATTTAAATCTGCCGTCAAATTCATATCCAAGGGCTTACCCTGTGGAAAATTTATCGTCGCATTGAATCGTGCTGTATTACCCTCTGGATCTTTTAGCAACCAATTCACCCCTTTAATCTGACGCGACTGAAACTGAATAGTATCCGAGAAACTCAACTGAGTCCTCAGGTAATCAAAGGTCGTCCTCCCCCCTTGAACCGCTATTTTACCAGCAAAAACAGGATCACTAATTCCACCGCCAACATGTAAATTTCCGGAAGCCTCCCCCAACAATCCCGAGAACAATCCCGTGGTGAATGGCTCCAATATTTGCAAATTGGTCTTATTTAATTCAACCTGAACGTTTAGTTTATCCTCTTCACCAAAAGGTTTGTAGGTTCCACTAACCGATAAAACTGATTCTCCTAACCTATTTAAATGATAGTTCAAATCCATGAGTTGTTGGTCAGCTTGATAGGTCCCTACCCCCTGAAAATTACCCATGTAAAACTTATTCAACCGTAAGGAATCAATGGATAACCAAGAGTCTAAACGCGTATTTTGATACCAATGCTGTAAACTAACTTCGGCATTCACAACTCCCTGTGCCTTGGTAGCAAACAAAGGCCCCAAAGTCCCTAACTGAAACTTTCGAATCCGTAATTTAATCGCCTCAGTTGAATCCGTAGAAATACTTCCTTGCAATGCGATGGATTGCTTTTGGTTCGAGATTAATACATGTTCCGCCTTCAAAGACTGACCTTGAATATAGACACGATTCTCCGGATCAATTGACCAATCCTGACCCAAAATACGCACATAGGAATCTTTAAAGCGCAACGACAATCCATCCTTTTCAAACTTCCAAATCCCACCAAAATGTGCCGTATTTTCTTCTCCCTGCTGTTTGAAATCTAAGCCAAAATTAATGCGGTCCTGATCCCACAATGCATCTAATTTTAAATTTTCCGTTGGCGTTAAAAAGTTCAATTGCTGCTTGCGTGATTGAAAAATCAAACTAGATGACACCTCAGGTCCACCTAAAAACTTTGAACTTTGAAGCGAAAAAATAGATTGATAAAACTTGTAACCGCCAAACACTAATGTGTCAGGATAAGCTTCTAAACTCACTGACAAACTACGCCCTTTGGTAATATTTCCTGAAAAAACCGTATTTCTACCTACGTCAACAGATGGAAAAAATCGATCCATTAACGGACCAATATGGTGGCATATCACGGTAAAATCAGCCACATATTTTTTTTCAATGGAATGTACTTTGGATGCATAATAACGATTTCTTTCGACCTCATTTTTGCCAAAATACAAGGTGTATTCATCCCACAATTGGGCTAACTCCGCTTGCATCTGCGTCGGAATAAAATCACCTGACATCTCAACGGAAACGAATGGAGAACGCAGCTGATACTTCTTTTTCTCGCCGCGGGAATCTGCCGAAAATGTAACCAAATCCATGGCTAAATCAGGCTGCTTCGGTGTTTGCAAAAAGACATCTTGAAAAACCGCTCGCCCATCTAAATCATCAATATCCTGTAACGTTACATCCAAATCAAACCTTGATTTTACGCGCATGGGCGTACTTAATAGATTTAAATTCGATAGATCGGCGCGCTCCACCACACCCTCCAACTGATACCTAGGTTTGGACTGGCGTAAATTAATTTCTCCCGTCATAGACGCCACCAAATGTGAATCCTTCACAGCTACCGTTCCCTTAAATAGTTGCTTTTGTAAGTTACCTTTTAAAGCCACACGCTTATACCCATACCGGTTAAAAAACAACTCGGAAATTTGTCCATCGAAATCGACATTCGCTGATTGGTTTGAGAAGCCTGTCCCTTTTAATTTTGCCTCCAAATCAATCGTCCCCACGTAGTCCTCCAAATTCAATAAACGACCTAATTTAAACTTACGCAATTTGACAAATCCATCATATCCCGAGAAGGCCATGGAATCTTTCAACTTCATTCGAACATCACCCTCCATATATCCCAAACCTGTATTGAGCTGTCCTGAAGTTTGGAAATTCACATTGGTCCCTTTGAATTTTCCAGCAAAGGATACGGTCCCCAAAACACGCATTTTGTCAGCTGCAGGTTTGGAAATAAACACAGCTAAATCCTCTGGAATAAAGACAGATTGCTTCATATTGAAGTCCATTTGTGTCTTATCCACATCGGGCAAACCCACAAAATCAAATTCTCCTCGCAAGATACTTTGACGACCAAAACCAAGTGCAAACTGACGTAGTTTTAGGTTATTTACGGTGCCCGCCAACAAGCCATTCAGTTTATACATGCCTTTGTAAGGCTTCATTGATTCAATGAATTTGCTTACATCTTCACTAGACAAACGCGCATTCACTAAGCGTGCTTGCATGTTTGCTCGGGTGATCCATTGCGTTAAGTCTTCAATTTTCTGATAATTCACAACAAAACGATCACTTATCCAGGAATCGTTCACGCGCAATCCCAATTGATCAAACCGCATTTGCTTGTCGGAAATCATAAATTGGGTATCCAATCGCTTAATGTATAAATTAGTTTGAGGCGCAATCGCGTTGAATCCAATGGTGCGTAAACCTATCGTATCCCCCTTCGTATAAAACTGCTGCACTTTGGAATTTATGTGTGCAATTTCAAAATGAGACAAGTCAAAATGCTGTGGTGTAGCTGTATTTTTTACCTGCTCATCATCCAAAATAAAGGTACCATCGACCACCTCAGCTTCACGAATTACAAATATACTTGAGCCGGTTGAAGGGCCTGGATTAGTTCGATTTACCCATGCAACAATCCGATCAATAAATTCATTTAAATTGACCGTGCCGTTCTTTTTCTCTAGGATTAGATGAACTTTAGGTTGGTATAAACGCGCATAGTCCAAGGTAGGCTTACCCGTCTGAAAGAATAAATCATAAATACTGAAATTTACATCCAACTTTTCAATGTAAATCATCTCTTTTCCCCACGGATCTTTCACACGCAATCCCTGTAAGCTAAGCTCATCAAAAAACTTGATTTGGATACCTTGCAATGTCAAAGGATACCCGATCGCCTTCTCAATTTTGGGACTAAAATACTGAGCTAAAAGGGTTTGATTTGCGGGGGCACGCAGCAATAAAATGAAGGTAAATACAAGCAAAAAGAATCCCAACAATCCATATAGGATTGATTTAGCTAGGATCTTTAGGTATTTTACCATGTTTACTTTTTTTGCCCTATTTTTGCAGTCTCATGGTCCTACTCGCAATCGAATCTTCATGTGACGAAACCTCTGCTGCCGTAATGGTCAACGGAGAATTAAAGTCAAATATTATATCCACCCAATTAATTCATACCGAATGGGGTGGTGTCGTTCCTGAGTTAGCGAGTAGAGAACATCAAAAAGCGATCATTCCAGTCGTTCAAGAGGCCCTGCAAAAAGCAAATATAAACAAAAATGACCTGAATGCCATTGCATTTACGCGCGGCCCGGGTTTGCTTGGAGCCCTGCTGGTAGGCACCTCTTTCGCGAAATCCCTTGCGCTCAGTTTAAACATCCCTTTAATCGAGGTAAATCACATGCAAGCGCACGTATTGGCACATTTCATCGAAGAACCCAAACCTGCGTTTCCCTTTCTTTGCCTTACGGTAAGCGGTGGACACACGCAATTAGTCTGGGTGAAAGGACCACTTGAGATGGAGGTAATAGGTGAAACACAAGACGATGCTGTAGGCGAGGCCTTTGACAAAACCGCAAAACTACTAGGATTACCATATCCAGGTGGACCACTCATTGATAAGTTTGCCAAAGAGGGAAATCCAGACAAATTTCCATTTTCATTAGGTGAAATGCCTGGATTGAATTTTTCATTCTCTGGAATCAAAACCGCCATTCTTTATTTCTTGCAAAAAGAGACGCAAAAAAATCCGAATTTCATCGAAGAAAACAAGGCTGACATCTGTGCCTCCGTACAAAAGACGCTCATCGATATGCTGTTGCGCAAGGTCAAAAAAGCCATGAAAGAGAAAAATTGTACGCAAATCGCGATTGCAGGTGGCGTATCAGCTAACTCTGGATTACGAAGCCGCCTGCAAGAAATGGGCGCTGAAGCTGGTTGGCAAGTCTACATTCCCGCCTTTCAATACTGCACAGATAACGCAGGTATGATCGCGATGGCTGGTCATTTTAAATTCGAAGCGGGAGAGTTTACGGATCAAGATGTTGCTCCACTTGCACGCTATGCGCTGTAAGTTCGATGGCAAAGCTTCAAGCAGTGATAACTCTTTGGCAAAGCTTCAAGCATTGATAACTCTTTGGCAAAGCTTGCAGCATTGCCAAAGTTGGCCCAAGCATGGAATTAAACTAAATGAACGTATCCCTTCACCGTTAAACCATTGATTTCAAGGCATTCCAAAACGCCATTTTTAGTGGCTTTTCATCCTCCGTTAACGTAGAAATAAATCGTGGGAAATGATATACTTTACTCGATCCCAACTGCACTACCTCTTGGGACTTTAGGCCAGCGAACGATTGTTCACCCAAAAAGATATACCGACTCGCCTCCGTCTTTTCAATAAACTCAGCCAACGAAACTTGAATTTCTGCCGGGTCCAAAACGGACCAATCCGACGCTGCCAGCACCAATGGAGGTGCCGAAAAAATAAGTGATAAGCGAGATTTTTCAAGATCAGAAATTTGACCTATAATCAACCAAGGAGTGGAAACGGACGGGATGTATGCTGAAGCTTCTGCCTCCACAGCAACCTCCTCAACGTGACCCGCAGGGCGGTCGGCAGGAACCCAATAGATGACATCATCCGCATACAAAGCCGCTAAATCTACTCCTTGATCCATATTAGGCTAACGAACCGCGCAACACACAAGCCTCGCGATCCGGGCCTGTCGAAATAAAGTTGATCGGTAATTCTAAATGTGTCTCCAAAAATTTAATGTAGGCGGAAAGTTCTGCAGGCAATTCCTCAAATCGACGCATCCCCTCTAACGAGCAATTCCAACCCTTCAACGTCGCATATATTGGCTTCACCTTGATATCCGTGATTTCAAATGGTATTTGATCCGTCACCGTGCCATCCGGCATTTCATAACCTGTACAAACTAAGATCTCCTCAAAAATATTCAAGACATCCGCCTTCATCATGATCAATTGAGTTACCCCATTAATCATCATCGCATATTTCAAAGCTGGTAAATCGATCCATCCGCACCGACGAGGCCGACCGGTCGTCGAACCAAACTCTCTTCCTTCTTGACGCATACGCTCACCCACCTCATCTTCCAATTCTGTCGGGAATGGCCCCGAACCCACACGCGTCGCATAAGCTTTAAAAATACCAAATACCTCACCAATATTTTTTGGCGCCACTCCAAGACCCGTGCAAGCACCAGCCGTGATCGTATTCGAAGAAGTAACAAATGGATAAGAACCAAAGTCGACGTCTAGCAAGGAACCTTGTGCCCCTTCAGCTAAAATTGTCTTTCCGGCCTGAATCGCATGATTTACAGAATATTCCGAATCTACTAAGCGAAACTCCTTCATAAAGGCTACCGCCTCAAAAAACTCTTTCTCTGCAGCTGCTAAATCATATTCAAATTTATAGACATCTAAAATTGCTTTGTGACGATCCACAAGCGCATTGTATTTCACTGAGAAATCCGCTGAAATCATGTCCCCAACGCGTAAGCCTTGACGCGAAATTTTATCCGTATAGGTAGGTCCAATTCCTTTCAAAGTTGAACCAATCTTCGCATCACCTTTTGCCTTTTCATAGGCTGCATCCAACAAACGGTGTGTGGGCAAAATAATGGATGCCTTTTTTGAAATCTCTAAATTCTTGCGCAAATCCAGCTTAAAATGTGCCAAGCCCTCAATCTCTTTTTTAAAGATAATCGGGTCTAACACAACCCCATTGCCGATGATATTTTGTACTTCTTGGCGAAAAATTCCAGAAGGTATTTGATGCAATACATGCTTAAAACCATCAAATTCAAGAGTATGGCCGGCATTGGGACCTCCTTGAAAACGTGCCACCACCTGGTAACGAGGTGCTAAAACATCCACAATCTTGCCCTTACCTTCATCACCCCACTGTAAGCCTAATAATACATCAACTGCCATAAAAATGTAATCTATATAATGAAATTAATCTTGAGAACGCGCTTGGTATTGATCCCGAAACTCACACTGTTTCTTCGTACATGAGCCATAAAAAATCAAGGAGTGGTGCATTACATTAAAGTGTAACATTTCACCCACCAAACTCTGAATGGTCTGAACCCGAGGATCACAAAATTCAGTCACTTTGTGACAATCTGTGCATATCAAATGATCATGCTGACGGCGACCATAGGACTTTTCAAATTGTGCTTGATTACGACCAAACTGATGTTTGGCAACCAAATCACATTCAACAAGCACATCTAAGGTATTGTAAACTGTCGCGCGAGAGACCTGATATTTCTTATTTTTCATGGAGATATATAACTCCTCTACATCGAAATGATCATCCCGCATGTAAATCTCCTCCAAGATAGCAAAGCGCTCCGGAGTCTTCCGCAAACCCTTGTTTTCCAAGTAAGCTGTGAAAATCTTTTTAACCGAATCGAACTTCTCTATTTCTGCGGACATTATTGAAAAAAAACAACGTAAAATAAGGAAAAAAAAGGGAAAAAAGCTACTAATCTTCGCGCGCTACTTCGATCACACCCGAAACCATTTCCAGCTCAGCAACCAAACTTTCCAAGTGCGCAGTATCGTGAATCATCAGTGAAATTTTTCCCTCAAACAAGCCATCCTTTACTCCTATTGCGAGCGCCGTAATGTTCACTTTCAATTCATCCGAAATGACCCGTGTCACATCATTCACCAAACCTACGCGATCAATACCTCGAATCGTTAACTCCACCACAAAAGACATCTGAATCTGACTCGTCCATTGCGCCTTTATTACCCGATCCCCATGACGCGATAATAATTCTGTTGAATTTGGACATGTAGTTCGGTGAATTTTAATCCCCTCATTAATCGTCACAAAACCAAATACTTCATCACCCGATATTGGATTACAACACTTTGCCAAGGTATAATCAACCTTGTCCATATCCTCACCGATCAACAGCATATCCGAATCCTTCCGATCCTTCTCCACCTGCCGCATCCCACTCTTAAATGTTTTGGCATCCGTAATGGGAGACTGAATCGATTTTTCAGCTTGCTTGCGTTCGTGTAATTCTTTGTCCAACTTCCAATGTTTCAGTTGGTCGACCGAAATGTAATTCTTTCCAAAACGATAAAACAAATCATTCGCATCCTTGGCATTGAAATACGCACGTAGCTGATTTGTAATCTCCAACGTCAAGTTAGGATAACCCAAGTGCTTCAAACGATGCTCCACCAAATCACGGCCCGTAATCAAATAGGTCTTATTTTCCTCCTTGATAAATTCCTTAATGCGTGCCTTCGCCTTTGTCGTCGTCACAATCCGCAACCAATCTTCCGAAGGCTTCTGCTTCGAAGATGTTAAGATTTCAAGCTGATCACCATTCGCTAATTTATGCGAAAGCGGCACAAGCTTCCCCCCCACTTTGGCACCGATGCAATGCCCCCCCACTTCCGAGTGAATCTCAAATGCAAAATCCAAAGCCGTTGCCCCAGATTGCAATACCACTAATTTCCCTTTAGGTGTAAAAACAAAAACCTCCTCATTGTACAATGAGTTTTTAATGTCGTCCACGAGTTCCACGGCCGACTGACTTTTATCATTCGTTTCGAGCGCCTCCCGAACTTGACTTAACCAAGACTCAAAAGCCTGTGAAGTCCGCGTATCCGTCCCCTTGTATTTAAAGTGAGCCGCCACCCCTTTCTCCGCAATCTCATCCATACGCTTCGTCCGAATTTGAACCTCCACCCAGCGCCCTTCCTTATCATTACCAAAAGGCATGCTCATCACCGTGGTGTGTAACGACTCATATCCATTGGATTTAGGTGTAGATACCCAGTCTTTTAACCGACTTGGATTGGGCCGGTAATGATCGGTCACAATACTATATACCTCCCAGCATTCCCCTTTCTCACGCTCCACCGGTACATCCAAAACCACCCGAATCGCAAACAAATCGTAAATTTTCTCAAAGGGGGTGTCCGACTTTTTAATCTTGTTGTATATGGAATAGATGGATTTCGGTCGGCCCTTAATCGTATATTTCATCCCACGCTCATCCAAGGATTTTTTGATCGGCCGAATAAATTGATCCACAAAACTCTCCCGGTTTTGCTTATTCTCTGTCAATTTAGTCGCAATCTCCTTATATGCCTCCGTCTCCGTAAACTTCAAGCCTAAATCCTCTAATTCCGTTTTGATGGCATTCAATCCGAGCCGGTGGGCTAGCGGCGCATACAGATAAATTGTCTCTGAAGCAATTTTCAATTGCTTCTCTTTCGACATACTTTCAAGCGTACGCATGTTGTGCAGACGATCAGCCAGCTTAATTAAAATTACCCGGATATCATCTGAAAGTGTCAATAACATCTTTCGGAAATTCTCGGCCTGCTGCGATGTTCCATATTCAAACGTACCCGCAATCTTCGTTAAACCATCTATGATCTGAGCGATCTTGGGATTGAAAAGCTTCTCAATCTCTGCCAATGTTGTATTCGTATCCTCAACCACATCATGCATTAAGGCTGCAATGATGGAGGTAGTCCCCAAACCGATCTCCTCGACACAAATCTGAGCAACCGCCAGGGGATGATAAATGTAGGGCTCTCCTGATTTACGGCGCATTTCCTTGTGGGCATCTGCCGACAACAAAAAGGCTTTTTTGATTTCCTTCGCATCGTCATCTTTTAAGTACGGTTTGGCCGTACGCAAAAGCTTGCGATAGCGCTTTAAAATCTCCAGACGTTCCGCTTCTAAATCAATTTTCATCGCTAATCAGCTTGAATTAATGCTACCGCCATCGCGGATATTCCCTCGGCTCTGCCTACAAATCCCAACCCCTCCGATGTCGTTGCCTTCACCGATATTTGATCAATATCAATTCCCATCACCACGGCTAAATTTTCTTTAATCGACGGAATATGTGGATTTAATTTTGGACGATCCAATACGACCGTGACATCCACATTGCCTACTTCCCAACCCTTGTCACGAATCATTTCCATTACTTTTTTCAACAATAAAGTCGATGCTACTCCCTTCCACATCGGATCGGTATCCGAGAAATGATAGCCAATATTGCGCATATTCGCAGCACCCAATAAGGCATCACACAAAGCATGGCAAACTAAGTCGGCATCCGAATGCCCCAAGGGACCAAAGTCACTTGCTATCTCTACGCCTCCCAAAATAAACGGCCGACCCTCCACCCACTTGTGGACATCATAGCCCTGACCTACTCTGATTTTCATACTGCTTTTTGTTTACGATATAGCAATGTATTCTTTTTGCCGTGAACAAATAATTTCTCGGCCCAATATTGCAAATCTTTTAATGGAACTGCCGCAATTTGTTCCGCCTCCACATTCACCAATTCCACATTTCCCGCATTCGCCGCCATTGCCAAATTCATCGCTCGGTTCAACACTTCCACCTCACCAAAAACTAAGGAAGACTCCGCCTGATTTTTCACGCGTTGTAAATCGGCCTCCTGAATACCCGAACGCACAAATTCCGAAATAGCAGCATCCAATGCATGTTCCGCATCTTCAAGGGTAACTCCCTCCGCAACCTGGCCTTGTATAACGAGTAAGCCTGGATCCAACGAACCCGTTTGATGTGCATGCAAGGAATCAAAAATACGTGCATCCTGAACCAACTGTATATATAGATACGACGACTCATTTCGTCCAAGCAAATCACTCATCAAATCTACCGCATGGAATCCGTCCTGATATCGCCCCGGAACCGGATATGCCCGGTAAATACGATCCGCAGGAACATCCGCCGTAACTTCCATACGACGATCCTCGATTTGAACCGGCTCCTGCTTGCGCGTGCGCTCAGGCTTCTGGCCACCTGGAATGGGTTCAAACCATTTCTGCGCAAGCGCCTTGACTTCAGCCAAAGTAACCTTGCCCGCCACCACTAAAATCGCATTGGCAGGCACATAATACCGCGCAAAAAATGCCTTTACATCTTCTAGTGTTGCTTCCTCTATATGCTTAATGTCCGCTCCGATGGTCGCCCAGCGGTAGGGATGAACTTGATAAATGAGGGGACGAAACTTTAACCACAAGTCACCATACGGCTGATTCAAATAGCGTTGCTTAAATTCTTCGATGACAACCTTACGTTGAACTTCCAAGGACGACGGATTAAAAGCTAATTGCTTCATCCGATCTGACTCTAACCAAAATGCAGTTTCTATATTTTGACTAGGAACTGATATGTAATAATTCGTCAGGTCAGGAGTCGTAAATGCATTGTTTTCGCCGCCCACCCGTTGCAAGGGCGTATCGTAATTGGGGATATTCTCAGATCCCCCGAACATTAAATGCTCAAATAAATGCGCAAAACCCGTACGATGCGGGTCCTCGTCGCGCGACCCCACATCATAAATTACATCCATCACCGCTAACGTGGTCGTCGGATCCTCGTGAACAATCACCTGAAGACCATTAGTAAGCGTAAATTGTTCGTATGAAATCATGGGGTAAGTCTAAAAAAGAAATAGAAACAAAAGTAAAAAATTAGGCCTAAAAACCACAGAGCTTCCCTATTTTTACAATTCAATTTTCAACTATGCGCAAACTGCTCATTGGCATTTTCCTTTTATCATCCCTCCCTAGCTTCAGTCAGATTCTGCAAGACCCTCAGGCTAAGGCACTTATTTCACAGGGATTGGATCATTTGTATGCCTATGAATTCAAGGAATCAATGGACGATTTCAATGCAGTAAAAGCAAAATACCCAAAGAACCCCGCCGGTTATTTGCTTTCTGCCATGCAATTTGAAAAACAATATTTCCCCTTAAAAGATCACCCAGCACAAAGTAGAGCCTATTTAGCTTTTTTAGAACTGACGTACCAGCTCGCCTCGGAGGCATTTGAGCGAAATCCAAACGACCAAGAAGCTGTATTTTTTTGTATTTCATCCTTGGGTTTTTTGGCGGCTTACGAAAATGATTACCAAAATTACGTGAAGGCGGTTAATTACACGCGAAAGGCATATAGCCATTTGAAAATCGGGTTACGAAATACGGAGCGCCAACCGGAATTTTTGTATTCAGCGGGAATTTACAATTACTACCGCATCGTTTACCCAGAATTGCATTCAGTAATTCGCCCCTTCATGGTATTTTTCGAAGATGGAAATAAACGTTTGGGCATATCGCAACTGGAAGCCGCTATTCGGAGATCGGTATTTGTTAAGAATGAGTCCACATTTTATTTGGCATATGTCTATAATAAATATGAAGGAACACCCAGCAAAGGGCTCCCATACTCCGAACTGCTTGTAAATAAATACCCAGATAACCATTTGTTTAATTTACAACGCGCGGAATTATTAACATTAGCTGGTCAATATGACGCAGCCGATCCTTTCATTCAGAAGTTGGAAAAATCAAAATCCCCTTACATGATGGGAGCCGCCCATGTATTTCGGGGCATGCGCGAGGAATTTGAACGCAAACGCTACGCTATTGCTGAGGCACATTATGGAAAAGCCATGCAACATCCCTGGGAAGAACGCTTCACCAAAGACATTCATGGCCTCGCGTTAATGGGGATTGCACGTATCGAAAACCGAAAAGGAAATAAAGGAAAAGCCTTAATCTGGGCCAGAAAAGCTGCCGAATTTGTCGAATATAAAAACTCGATCGAAGAACAAAAAAGACTTGTCAACGCGTATGGAAAGTAGAGAAGCAGGCATTGAACGCCTTTATCCAAAGATCTGGGGACGCATGTCCGCCCGCTATTATTACCTGCATCAGCTGCGCAAACAGCTCGAGCGCGTGATTAGCTTGTTTGTGAAGCATTCGCCGCATCAGTTGCTGGCCGATTACGGTTGCGGGAATAAACCATATGAACCATTGTTTGCCCCTTACGTTGAACAATACATTGGCTTAGATTTAGCCTACAACACAAAAGCAGATGTAACTGTGGATCCCAAAGGTATCATTGATATGCCCGATGCCACCGTAGACTTTGTACTTTCCACGCAGGTACTCGAACACGTAGAAGACCCAAAAGCTTATTTGAAAGAAGCTCATCGCATTTTAGCGCAGGACGGGAAATTAATTTTATCTACGCACGGGTATTGGATGTTTCATCCGGATCCAACGGACTTTTGGCGCTGGACATCCACTGGATTGAAAAAAGTCATTCAAGAGTCAGGATTCGAAGTCGTGTATTTTGAAGGTATTTTAGGCCGATCTTCCATGGGACTACAATTATTCCAGGATGGGATTTTATTTAAGCTTCCGAAATTTGCCCGACCGGTTTTATCCATCATGATGCAACCACTCATTATCTTTTTCGATAAGATTATTGGATCTAAATCACGCAACGAAGATGCGTGTACATTTATTCTTGTAGCGAAGAAAGTCTAGCCCGTTCATACGCAAACGTCTTTTCGATTGCGCTTTCCAAAGGACTTAACGCGAATGGAATCAAGGATTTCAATTTCGAAATATCCAAACTTACCTGCTGAACATCGGTAGGCATCGCGTCTACAAATTCTACTTGAAAATGGGGAACCTTTTGTTTAACCAATTCAATGATTTGAACCAACGAAAGTGTTTGGCCTGAACCAATATTAATGGTTTGATTTTTCACATCAGCGCGAATCAATTGCAGTATAGCCTGGGCAATATCCTCCGCAAACAAATAATCTTTCGCCTGACTTCCATCCCCCCACACCACAAATGTCTCCCCTTTCAAAGCCTTGCGTATGGCAATATTAATTACCCCTTGCGTCTCCGACCGGTGATGTAACCCAAATGGATTCGATAAACGCAAAATCAAATAATCGATATGGTACAAATTCGCATAAAGGCGAATGTAATGCTCCACAGCTAATTTGATAATCCCATAGGAACTGATCGGCTGGCACGCTTGATCCTCCTTTTTATGGCTCGGCTCCTCATTTCCGTAGACCGCTCCACCCGATGAAAGGTAAACGATTTGTGTACAACCATGCGCCTTCATCACCTCCATTAATCCAATCGTAGGCAATAAATTCGTCTCCACATCCGCCTGTATATTCTGCGTAGACAATGCGGGAATGATGGAACTAGCAAAATGAAATACATGGGTAAACTGATGTTTTTGAAACAAATTATGAAGTAAGCTGGCATCTCCATAATCCCCTGCCACAAAAATAACATCGGGAAATTGGATCGAAGACTCGGGGATTTCGATCGAAAGGACAACAATCTCGGGCGCAGCAAGACCCTGTTTTTGCACAAAGTCGAGCAAATTATAGCCCAGGAAACCAGCACCGCCAACAAGTAGAATTTTATCCATGACCACAGTATGTAAAGCAAAAATAGGGTAATTTCGTAGAAAATACCCCAAGACTCATGAATTTGCTTATAGCCCGATCGAATTTCCACTCCTATTCTGAGACGTTTATCGACGAGCAAATTAAGCAATTACAACCTACCGAAGTCCTCTTTGAAGGGTGGCTGCCCAATCAAACGTACAGCGGAAAATCCATTTATCCATTCCCCCTGTCGCAGCTAGCGGTGCGTGGCAGTTTAAGAAATCTAGTCCCCGGGATTTATCGGAAAATCTATCAGCATTACCTGAAAAAGTTTTTGCGTACGAATCAAGTGGATGCCTTCTTAGCTAATTATGGTCCCTTGGGGAGTAATATTTACGAAGTATGTCTTGAATTAGGCATCCCTTATTCGATTGTTTTTTTAGGCTTTGATGCCAATGAAAAAAAAACGCTCAATACCTATCGTGCGGATTATGCAGCGATGCTTCCTAAAGCTCAAGCGGTGATTGTTGTGGCAGCTTCCATGCGTACAAATTTAGAATCCATTGCCGGGCCTTTATCCAATATTCATGTGATTCCATGTGGGGTAGATGTGACTACATTCAAGCCAGGAGCAATAAAATCCGAGCGATTAACTTTTATATCCGTTGCCCGATTTGCAGAGAAAAAAGGACCTATTCATTCATTGCGGGCGTTTGAACAGGTGCTGAAAGGATTCCCTGATGCTCGTTTACAAATGATCGGCGATGGTCCGATGTGGGAAGAAGCCAAAGACTTTGTTACTGAAAAAGGCTTGGCAAAAAATGTGGAATTTTTAGGTGCCATGTCCCAAGCGGAATATTTACCTTATTTACAGGCGGCACATGTATTTATTCAGCATTCCATTATTACGAAAGCTGGAGATTCCGAAGGAACGCCGGTGGCCATATTGGAAGCGGCCGCTTGTGGATTGCCAACCGTCTCGACCCGCCATGCCGGCATTCCGGATGCGGTGATCGAAGGCCAAACAGGTTTACTGACGGATGAACATGACATCAGCGGTATGGCCGAAGCGTGCATTACCTTGGCACAAAATGAAGCTACCCGGGAAACCATGGGGGTGGCAGCTCGAAAACACATCGAAATGAACTACGACGTGGTGAAGCTGAGCCAAAAAATCAAAAGTCTCCTAAAATTTGTAGTTTTGTAGCTTATTCAACTCATGCATGGGAATCGTCATTCGGCAAAGTCTTAAAGCCTCCATCGTCACCTACTTAGGTACGGCGATCGGGACGTTCAATGTGATTTTCCTGTACAATCAGTTTTTAAGTCAGTCCGAAGTGGGATTAATCGCAGGCGCTTTGGTCAGCATTCCGCTCATCTTCGCCTCCTTTACGCAGTTAGGAATTCCCCATATTGCCGTTCGTTTCTTTCCTCATTTTGATGATCCGGCCAACGAGCATCGTGGATTTTTCTCTTTTTTATTAATCTCACCTTTGATAGGCTGGGGGCTTTTTACCCTAGGATATGTCGCCTTGCGTGGCACATTTAATGCCATTTATGCAACGAATTCTCCCCTCTTACCTCAATATTTTTATTACATCATTCCGCTGACAGGAAGTTTTTTATATATGTCGGTGCTTGAATCCTACGCCCGCGTTCACCTACGCATCGTCGTTCCAGCCATCATTCGCGAGCTCTATTTACGCGTGGCGAACGCCTGTTTAATCTTGGGTTTTGGATTGGGGTATTTAAACTTTGACCAACTGGTGCAAGGCATTACGCTTTCCTACCTTATTGCGGTCATCGCGCTTTTACTTTACATCAAGCAATTAAAACGATTTTACACACGTTTAGATTTTACTTTTTTACGCCAGCCGATCTTTAAGGAGATGGTGGCCTATGGTGGCTGGGTAATTTTAGCCGGTGCCAGCTTTACCCTAATTCAGCATGTAGAAAAAATCATGTTGCCAGCCTACGCAGGCGGATTAGGGACGACCGCCATTTTTGATATTAATTCGCGCATGGGATTGATGATTGCGATTCCGCGTAATGTAATTGCAGCTATTAGTACGCCCTTGTTGGCCCAAGCTTGGAAGCGAAACGACACAAGCCAAATCGAGGATATTTATAAGAAGTCATCGCTCAACTTACTCTTGGTGGGATGCTTTTTGTTCTTGCTTATTTGGTGCAATTTGGATTTCATTTACCAAATCATTCCACGGCATGAAGTCTATGAAGCTGGCCGCTGGGTGGTGTTAATGGTGGGCATATCCAAAATCATCGATATGGGCACAGGACTTAATTCAGAGATTTTAATTAATTCTAAGTACTACCGGTATGACCTTTTATTTTACGTGATTTTGGCGGTTGGAATCGTCGTAGGTAACTTAATCTTCATCCCTTTATATTCGTACAATGGTGCGGCACTTGCCTCCTTAATTGCGTTGGCCGGTTACAATGCGATCAAGTATTTTTTCTTGTGGGCCAAAATGGGCTTGCAGCCATTTGAATGGAAAACGGCATTGATTATCTTGTTAAGTCTTGGGATTTGGTATATCGTGAGTTGGATCCCGGTTATCGGTGGATCAGTTTGGGTCGCTTGGATACTAAACCTGGCGATACGATCCGCCGCGGTAGGATTCCTGTTCCTACTCGCGGGGTGGGCATTTAATTTATCGCCTGATTTGACAGAGTTGATTAAAAGTAAATTAAGCAAATGAAGTTGATGTCGCTAGCGGGAGGTTTACCGCATTACTATAATTTGGTTTTAAATAAACTGCAGCGGGAGATGGGGGTAGAAGTTTGTGTGGTTGTTCCTGCGCAAAAAGGGGCGACCTTGGGTGCGGGTGTGTTTGAGAGCAAAGATGGCATCGAATTCAAAGTTTTTTATCAAGAGGAGTATACAACTTATTATGGAAAGAAGTTTTTCCGTGGATTGAAGGAATTGATAGTACAGGAAAAACCGGATGTTTTGATGGTCAATTGGCCTTACCAAGCATCCTTTGTTTTCTATCCAGGCTGGTACAATTTCTTACGCCAAAATAAAGTTGCCCTCATTTCCAAAGAGATTCCCTTTCAGGTGCCGCACTACAATGAGGCAATTTCATATTACTTACAGGGAGGTGGTGTGACCGAGAATAATCAAGCGCACCAGAAAAACACATCGATTCTGGCCCGGCTTAAGTTTGTCATCGTCCGTGAAACACGTAAGATCTTCAGCAATTTGGTAGATGCACATATTAATTATTTGGATGAGGCGGTAGCGATGCATGCCTCTTATGGCGTGCCAGCGAAGAAGGTTTTTGTGACCGCAAATTCCCCAGATACCGATGCTTTATTAGCTACAGCTAACGAACTAAAAGACGTACAATCGAATCCATTTCGCCTGTTGCATATTGGACGCTTAGTGAAATGGAAGCAGGTAGACCTATTAATCGAAGCGGCTATTGCATTACATGCCAAATATCCCCAAACAGAACTTAGTATCGTGGGCGATGGACCTGAGCTGGAAGCATTAAAAGCTCAAGCAACGGGCTACGATTTTATCCAATTCCATGGAGGTATTTATGACCCGAAAGTTTTAGGCCAAATTACCTGCGAGGCCGGAATATACGTTTTGGCCGGCATGGGTGGTTTATCTATCAACGAGGCGATGTGTTTCTCGAAACCGGTGGTTTGTTCCGTGGCAGATGGGACGGAGAAACGTTTAGTTCGTGAAGCGCATAATGGTCACTTTTTCGAGTCAGGATCTGTGGCTAGTTTAACTTCGGTTATTGAAAAGCTTTTTGCGGACCCGGAACAAATCGCTGTGATGGGTAAGCGCTCGCGCGAAATCATTGAAAAGGAAATCAATATTCATACGGTATTGGGGAATTACATGGAGGCGTTTCAGTTTGCGATCGCGAACAGTCGCTAGTTGCAAATCGTCAATCAGAGGTCCATGCTAAATTTATGTTTTTCACCTAGGTTCTAGTCGATGATTTGATAGACATTAGTTGATGTTTCTTAATGGAAGAAATTTTGACTGACGACTTACGGCTAGTGACTAGCGACTTTTTCGCTATCTTTGTCCCCATTATCCCACCCAACGTTCAGTAAATGAAAGTAATTCAAGTCGTAGGCGCACGGCCAAATTTCATGAAAGTCGCACCGCTGCATCGCGCGATTCAAAATCTTCCAAATTGGACTTCTAAAATTGTTCATACCGGACAGCATTTTGATGCTAAAATGAGTGATGTTTTCTTCACGCAGCTCGAATTACCTAAACCTGATTTCTTTTTGGGCATTGGAGGTGGCACACATTCCGAGGTAACCGCCAAGATTATGTTGGCCTTCGAACCCATCTTACAAGAAGAAAAACCCGACCTTGTTATCGTCGTGGGGGATGTTACATCTACACTTGCCTGTACGTTGGTTGCCATTAAAATGGGGATTCCACTCGCGCACGTTGAGGCAGGACTTCGTTCGGGAGACCGATCCATGCCCGAAGAAATCAACCGGATTTTGACCGACTCGGTGGCCGATTATTTATTTGTAACGGAACAAAGTGGCATTGACCATTTAAAAAATGAAGGGGTGGCCGACGAAAAAGTATTCTTTTCGGGCAATGTGATGATTGACTCCCTAGTTCGCTACCAAGAAAAAGCAAAAAGCAGCACGATATTGACCGACTTAGGACTAGCGACTGACGACTATATCGTCATGACCATGCACCGCCCTGCCAACGTTGACACGGAGCAAGGACTAAAATCCATTTTACGCTTAATCGAATTAAGTACCTCGCAAACCAAGGTCGTATTCCCTATCCACCCCCGCACACGGGCGCACATGGAAAAATTTGGATTGCTAAATGCGATTGAAAATAACAAGAATTTAATTTTGACGGAGCCTTTGGGCTATTTGGAATTCATCCAATTGATGAGCCACGCCCAAGCCATCTTAACTGATTCTGGTGGAATTCAAGAAGAAACCACGTACCTCGGGATACCCTGCCTAACTTTCCGCGATT
>JACCDK010242634.1_pt1 | contig 41091 bp, 36 predicted proteins | sample 7445871 | NCBI WGS metagenome assembly JACCDK01 (sample SAMN15323436, study PRJNA562643) | freshwater metagenome | isolation source: river surface water | place: USA:Blue River Watershed | collected 2017-08-15 | reverse complement strand
GCAAAAGGTGCACCGCGCTCCATTCCCTGCGCCTGCCAATCAAGAGGAGTAGTCATTACTTCGGTTTCGATTCCGGCTTCGAAATCTGTATATCCGCGCTCTTCAAGAGTCTTGATCATCTGATCGCGGTATGGGCCAGCCTGTTTCTTCCAATCAATATCTGCATCCAAGTTAGGGGTTGGATAGAGGATGTAATACGACTCTTTACCGGCAGGTGCCAACGATGGATCATCTTTACTTGGAACCGTAACAAGGACTGATGGATCAGTCATGAGGACCTTCTTATTGATCAGTTCATCAAAGACGCCATCCCAAGACTCTCCGAAGTGAATATTGTGATGGGCAGCATGGTCGTACTTCTTTGAAGATCCAACAAGCAGGGTTGCACATGATGGTGAGTACTTAAGGCGCTTGATGTTAAGTGGCGTCTTACCCAAAAGATCACGCCATACAACAGGCAGATCAGGGTTCATCACAATTGCATCGCACTCGTAGCGCTCACCGGTTGCGGTGGTCACAGCGCGAGCACGTGAATTAACTACCTCAACACCTGTCACCTCTGTGTTGTACTTGAATACAACACCATGCTTTTCAGCAGCTGCAGCAAGTGCTCGTGGAACTGCATGCATTCCTCCCTTAGGGAAGAAGACACCGTTTACTGAGTCCATGTATGCAATGACGGCATAGATTGCAAGTGCTTGCTGTGGGCTAACGCCTGCATACATAGCCTGGAATGAGTAGACCTTCTGCAAGCGTGGATCTTTCAGGAATTGATTGACCTTAGGTGCAAGGCGTCTAAATCCGCCGAGCGCGACCAAGCGAGCAAGGTTTGGAGTCAGCAAGTTAAATGGCGAGTCGATATTGCGATCGATAAAGTCATTCATCTCGTACTTGTAAAGCTTGGTAACAAAATCTACATATCTGCGATAGCCAAGAGCTTCTTCGGCGCTGACTGTCTTTGCAATCTCAGCCTCCATCTCTTCGGTATTTGCGTGAACATCGATGATGCTGCCATCATGATAGAAAGCGCGGTAGAGAGGTTTGACTGGTGTGAGTTCAAGCCAATCCTTCATATCTTCACCGACACATGAAAAGGCATCTTGGATCAGTGAGGGCATCGTCAAAACGGTTGGGCCAGTGTCAAATGCATAACCATCTTTATTCAGTAGTCCATTGCGACCACCAGGAACACTGGCACGTTCAAGAACAGTTACCTTGCGTCCAGCACCTGCCAAGCGAAGCGCAGCGCTCAGTCCTGCAAGACCTGCGCCGACAATGACGACGTGATCTGTTGGACCTTTAATTTGTGCGAACATGACAGCTCCTAGCTCTTGCGCGCCGTTGCACTTGCTGCAAGGGCGGCCAATAGTTCGTGTGCATCCGGTGCGATTTCTCGGGATCGAGAAGCGCTCAGTGCATCGAATGTGAGTTTTTCAATAAGACCTTCAACGCTTTCAACAGCGCCGCTTTCGAGAATGATCGCTCTCAACTCCTCAATAGTCTCAAGAGAGAGATCAGCCTTGCCAAGATTATCTGTGAGTTCAGCTCGTCCAGCATCTGTGGTGCGCTCCATCGCCATAGCCATCAAGACGGTGCGCTTTCCTTCGCGCAGATCATCGCCGGCTGGTTTTCCAGTAACTACAGGATCTCCAAAGATTCCCAAGAGATCATCGCGCAATTGAAATGCTTCGCCAAGGGGGAGACCGTACTCAGAGAGTCTCCACATCAAAGGCTGTCGAACCGAAGCATCGCGTTCTGCAATTGCAGCCCCTAGATGAAGCGGACGTTCAATACTGTACTTTCCTGATTTAAAGCGGGCGATGCGTAGTGATCGCTCAACGTTGTAACTCTTTTCGCCTGCTTCACGGACATCAAGATATTGACCTGCCATTAATTCAATGCGCATCTCATCATGTACGCCGAGCGCATCCAAAAGTTGATCAGATGAGATTCCAGATGTATGGAGCATATGATCGGATTGAACAAGGGCGAGATCGCCGAGCAAGATGGCAGCAGCTGCGCCAAATTGTTCAGATAATCCAGCAAGGGCCTGCTCTTGATGAAGATTTTCAAAGCGACGATGCATCGCAGGCTTGCCACGACGGGTATCTGAAGCATCCATCAAATCATCATGAATGAGCGCACATGCTTGCAAGAATTCAAGACTTGCAAAAGCTTTAATCTCATTTGGGCCAACGGCTTTGCCCGCAGCAACATGTCCTGCATAGGCAAAGAGTGGACGAAGGCGTTTTCCACCATCGAGGATAAATTCTTCAAGGCCATCACAGACTGGGGCTAACTGCGAACCGATAGTCGTCAGGTGAGAGCGGGCCTCTGCCAAGTAGGCTGCTAACGCCGCCTGCACTTGTTCACGGACGGATACGAGCTCATCCATTACCTGGCTATTCACGAGGGCAACGGTACCCTGACCGCGTGGAGATGCGACTCGAAAAGCGGATGTACTCATTTGAGTTCTTCCCGCCGAAAGATCTCGCGGGGGAAGAACGCCTCTGGCAGGCACTTTCATCACTTGCCACATTGAGCCCTGATTTTGTCGCTGTCACATATGGAGCAGGTGGGGGAACCCGTGATCGCACAATTCGCATCACATCTGAGATCACGGCTCGTACCAAGATTCCAACGGTGGCACATTTAACATGTGTTGGATCAACACGTGATGAACTCATCGACATTCTTGCTCGCTATAAAGAATCAGGCATTAAAAGCATCTTGGCTCTCCGTGGTGATCCGGTCGGGGGACCACGTGCACCATGGACACCTGTTGAAGGTGGATTGACTCATGCAGATGAGTTGATCTCTCTAGCTCGAGAGCAGGGAGGTTTCACAATTGGCGTTGCAGCCTTTCCTGATGGCCACCCGAATTCAGGCGGAGATTTCAATAAAGATGTTGATGTTCTGCTTCGCAAAGAAGAACTCGGAGCATCTTTTGCAACAACACAATTTTTCTTTGAGGTAGATAAGTGGAAGCGCCTGGTTGATGCCTTGGAAAAGCGTGGATCGACTATGCCGATTATTGCTGGAGTTCTCCCTGTCACCAATGTAAAGCTATTGACCAAGATGGCAGAACTCGGTGGCACACCAATTCCTGAATCGATTGCAGCACGTTTTGCCGCCGTTGAAGATAACCCAGATGATGTCCGCAAACTTGGTGTTGAGATTGCCCTGAATCTCTGTAATGAACTCATCGACGCGGGTGTTCCAGGAATTCACTTCTACACAATGAATAGCTCAACTGCTACCAGTGAAATCTTCGCCTCTCTTAAAGATCGACGATAAGCAATGAGCCGCCTGGATTTCTTTGCGCGATGGAGCGCACTCCACCTTGGAGCATCGGTCACAGGAAGTGTTAAGGGCTGGTTGAGCATCTCTTACGTGATTGCACGAGCGCTGAGCGCACTTCGCATCACACCCAATCTTCTTACTCTGCTGGGAGTTCTCAGCGCGGTTGCGATGCTCTTCTATCCATATTCAGCCATCGCGCTAGTTCTCTTGATACTCTCCTTGATCTTTGATGGCGTCGATGGAAGCGTTGCAATCATCTCTGGCAAAGAGAGCAAACTTGGCGCCGCCCTTGATTCAATCGCAGATCGCATCACCGAAGCGCTCTGGTTCTTTGCTCTCTATCAGTGGGGGATTGCGCCAGAGATTTGTTTGGCACTCTTTGCTCTAGCGCTGACGCAAGAATATGCACGTGCGCGAATGGCTTCCCTGGGATATGCCGAGATCGGTGTCGTCACTATCGCAGAGCGTCCAGTACGGACCAGTGCGATCGCAATCTTTATGGTGCTAGAACTCCTGAGCTTCTCATTTGCACCAATTGCTCTCTACATCTTTACTGCGATGGCGCTCTTTAGTGTCTATCAAGTGATGAGAGCTGCCCGCCGCCATCTCGCGTAAGTATCGCCTCTGCAACAATCTCGGCACTTAACCCCACAAGCGGTAAACCTCCACCTGGATGAGCACTTCCTCCTACACAGTACAAACCATGTAACGGACTGCGATTTTTGGCACGGTTAAATGCGCTTCGCGCTCCGTTACTTGATGTTCCATAAATTGATCCACCAGGTGCTAATACGCTCGCCTCTAAATCTGCAGGTGTGCGAATCTCTAAGAGTTCGAGTCGATCGCGCACTTTGATGCCGCGGGCCTCAATACGATCAATAATCTTCTGCGCATACTCTTGAGCAAATGTTGGATTACTCCAATCAAAGCCATCTGCGCCATGTCGTGGAGCATTTACAAGCACGAACCAGGCCTGATGGCCAGCCTTTGCAACCATCGTTTCATCATGTGGGGCGCAGATGTAGATTGTTGGATCCTCTACTGGAACCTTCTTGTTGAAGATCGCTTCAAATTCATCGTCGTAATTTTCTGGAAATAAGATCGTGTGATGCTCAAGTTGTGGCTCTGCAGAGGGCTTAAGTCCAAGAAGTAGCGAGAACCCGGCAAGTGATGGTTCCATCTTTTCGATTGCGTGCTGAGCTTTACGGACAGATCGTGGCGGGTTCTTAATCAAATGTGAATAGATTGTCCCCGCATCAGCATTGGCAACGACGGTGTGTGCCGGGATATGGCGACCATCTGCCAAAGCAATTCCGGTAACAACTCCATTGGCATGGGTAATCTCATCTACATGTGCGTTAAATTCAAAGGTGACGCCACGATCGAGGCAGCGTTGATAGAGAGCATCGCCTAACTTTCCAATGCCACCAGTGATATGCCAGGCGCCAAATGCCTCTTCCACAAAGGCAATCGATGAGAGCACGGCAGGTGCCACGCGAGGATCAGATCCACTGTAGGTGGCATAACGATCAAGTATCTTGCGTAGATGCGGGCTCTTAATCGAAAGTCCGCGGATTGATTTCCAAGGCGCAATCACGAAGATATCTCGCAGCAGAGTTTTGCGCGAAAAGAGCGAGGCGACAGATTTAAGCTCTGATTCAATAAATGGTTCGCGGGATACATCCCACATCGCCTCCGCGCGGCGCATGATCTGATCCCACTGCGCTGCAGCGCTTGCACCGTAAGAAGAGGTGATGGCATCGAGCGTTTTTTTCCGTGAAAGATTTGCAAACTTCACCGAAGTGCCATCGTGGAAGCGGTAATCAAAAGATGGATCAACTGGTGTCATCTCAACTACGCGCCCTAGTACATCACCAGTTCTTTGAAAGAGATCGCGGTAGACCGCAGGAAGTGTTAAAAGTGATGGACCAGTATCAAAGGCATATCCATCAATCCATTCGGTACGGCACTTTCCACCGTGGCGGCTACCAGCTTCGAAGACTCGTACACGGTAACCCTTCTTGCCTAAGCGGGCAGCAGTTGCCATCGCTCCCATGCCAGCGCCGATGATGACGACATCTTTCTCGTTCATACAGCCCTGCCCTTCCACGTAATTTTTCCGCGAGACAGATTGGAATATGCCAGTAGATAGATGAAGACAATAGTTGATATGGGATGCAGTAGCGCATCCATCATGAGCGAGCGTGATGAGAGCGCTGAGATCATGCGGGATGCGATCACGAGCAGAAGCGAAGCGGTAGCAATTGATGAACCAGTAAGCGCGCCGATAAAAGGTAAGAGCCCTGAGATAAAGGTGAGGGTGGCAATAGCTATCGATCCGCCAACTCCACCAAAACCCTTTGCCAGAGATTTTCCATAGCCTGCGCGGATTTGGCTAAAGGATGAGTACATACGCGTTGATGCAATCGATGAACCGTCGCAGACTCCACCATGAAAACCTGCAGCAATGAGCGCACGTGCCATATCAATATCATCGAGAACGCTTGAGCGAATCGCTTCGAAGCCGCCAGAGGCAACGAGAGCGCTCTTTCGAATAAAGAAGAATTGGCCATTTGCCACTGCAAGAGACTTTCGCTTGCTTTTCATGGCAAGGCGTAGCGGGACAGTTGTCATCCAGGTCCATTGCAGAAGAGGCTGAATTAAACGCTCTGACAAAGTAAGTGCGATCTGGGCCGGGTATGGCGAGAGAAAATCGGACATGGTGCGGGCAAGTACGCAATCAACTGCAGAGAGTGCATCAGATCGCAGGCGCACATCAGCATCAATCGTGACTACATATTCATAATGCGCAGATTGAAGGCCTTGCGAGAGAGCCCACGGTTTACCAAGCCATCCCTGCGGCAGAGGCTGGGCATCAATGACCGACATTGTGCTGTGATTGCTTATGGCTTCACGCAGAAGTTGACCGGTGTTATCTGTTGAATTGTCATTGATGAATATAACTTCATAGCGTGGGTGATCTATTTGGCTTAAGTTTGCAACTAATTCAACGATGTTCTCTTCTTCATTGCGACAAGGCACCAGCAGCGAAAAGCCCGAGACCTCTTCAGATTTCTTCTGTGGCCTGATAATTGTTATGGCATTGGCTAGCGCCATGAGGACCAGAAAGGCATTGACTGCTAAGGAAAGGTTAAAGAGTGCTGACATCTGGATTAAGCGCGATTGAGCCAACGGGTAAAGAAATATGGAGAAAGGATTGCTCCATAGATAAGGAAGGCAACAATTGCTAATCCTTGGCGACCGAAGAAGACGAACTGGGCGATAAAGCCGCCAACTAAACTCCATGCCAAGTAGATATCAACTGCGAGAGTACTAGGCGCTTCTTTGCGTCGCTCTGTCGGCAGAACAAAGTGAAGAATTCCGATAAGTATCAAACCTGAAAGCAACCATCCAAATGGATTTGAAAGTGGGATTTCAGGGGCGTAAGGAAATGAGGCACCTGTTACTTCCCATGTCCAGCGACCTGCTGCAACCATCTGAGGATCTAAGAAGAGATCCCATCCCATCAAGATTGCACCGCCGTAGAGAAATACCCAACCACCTGCAACGCGACGAGCTGCAATGAGTGCGGGGTAGGCCATCATCGTCCAAGCAAAGAGCACAACAAGTGGAACATCGAAGATGAAGAAACCTAGAGTCGTGCTGTACTCATAGACTCCGAAAGGCCATCCGGTATTAACGCCTATAGTTTCAATCGCCAGTGAGAAGAGTGCGGTAATTGCCAAGTAGGTCAGTGCAAACTTGGTTCCATAACTCATGCGGGCATGTAGCAACATTGCAGCAGCACCGAAGTAGACAGTCAGTAACGTCAGAACTTCAAGCGGCTTGCCATCTAGAAGTGGATAAGGAATCTGGAGCAAGATCGCTGCTGCGAGAACAATCCCTAGGAAAACCTTTGAACGTTGCGATTGAGAGCGACGGCGGTTTGCCCGCGGTGTGAAATCTCGAATCGACATGGGCTAAGTCTGCCCTACTAAAGATGTCCACGCATGTGGCGGACTGCAAAGCGCGAAAATAGCTCTTCGGCATACCAATTAAAGCGATGGGTCGCCGCGATAGCCCCTTGGTGAGCGCTGCCTTTGTAAGCAAAATCTCTCAAGGCTTTTCCGTTCTCCCATAATGAGAATGTGCCCTGTAAACCAATCGGTGCTTCACCGATACCAATGGCTGCAACTAGCCCTGGTGATTGATGGAGTTCGGTAGATACAGGAGGAACTGCCGACCAGAATCGGAAATTCTGTAGCCACTTAATCCGCGCACGAGTAATTGCCACAACCTTGGCATCTGCGGCAGGAGTGTGGTTCCAATCAAAGGGATTAGATCTAGACCAGAGGCCGTGGGCTGCGATTGGATCAAGAACCATCCGCACTTCACTAGTTGCCCTTGTATTCCAACCCTTGATCACTGGATTGTTATCGATTAAATCTAATTGGGCCTCATCAATGACAACGAGTGCTCCCCAACGTGAAAGATCGGCATCGCTGGGTGTGAAGTTTTCGCCGGTACCTGTACCAAGCATCTTGGCAAAGTGAACACCGCGAGAATGGCGTAACCTTCTGCGATCACGAGCCATCGAGAAAAGTGCAAAGGGGAGAGTCTTCTTCTCAATCTTCCAAAAGTATGCGACGACGACTTTATCCATATCGCTTCCTAATCGCCGACAACCATAGGTTGGGCGTTGGTGCACTTAATCAGTTCTGTAAATGATGTTGGATAGACAGCATGTGGATGGCCGGCTGCTGCCCATACGATTTCATAATCATTGAGCGCCTCATCAATAAGGATTACTTCGGGTTTTGAAATCCAACCCAGGGGACTAACTCCTCCGATTGAGTAGCCGGAGATTTCCTTTACGAAATCGGCATCAACGCGGGAAAGTTTTTCGATACCAAGATTCTTAGCAACGAGGTCGGTATCTACGCGATGGCGACCGCTTGTAATAATCAGGAGAGCTCCACCTGATGGCATCTTAAAGATCAGTGACGATGCAATCTGTCCCACTTCAACACCAAGGGCATCGGCTGCCTCTTGTGCTGTCCTAGCGCTCTCACTTAGGGCGACAATAGAGCCCTGAACTCCTAGGGATTTCATTGCTTCTGCTGCTCGGATAACCGATGCGCGCTCGAGAATGTGCTCCATAGATAAAGAGTACGACATCGCCCAATGCCTGCGTATTGGTAGAGAAGATGGTTTAGCGTTAGCGCCTATGAGCCCACAGAGATTTCGCGCAACTGCCCCTATAGCAATTGCAGAGCAGGCACGTAAGTCACTTTTAGCCATGTTCTTACTGATGGGCATGGTCTCTATGGGTTGGGTGCCACGCATTCCAGAAATCAAAGATGCCATGGGATTAAGCAATGGCCAGTTTGGATTCATCTTGTTGGCAAGCACCTTTGGCTCTGTCACTGGCGCTCAAATTGGTGGCCGTGCAATCCATACCTTTGGTTCGCGCCGCGTGACACAAGTTGCTATCTCAATCATGCCTATTGGCCTTGCCGGGATGGGTATTGCAAATTCTGCCCCAATGTTGGTGCTCTCACTCTTCATCATGGGCTTTGGTTATTCGCTAATGGATATCTGCCTGAACTCACAGGGATACATTGTTGAAAGAATTATCGAAAAGCGTTGCATGTCAAAGCTTCATGCTATGTGGAGCGTTGGAGCATTTCTTACAACTGTAATCGGCGGATCGATCGCTCGATTTGTCTCTTACGAAGTAAACCTCGTAGCAATTGCGATCTTTGCAGGCATTGCATTTATCCCAGCAGCCTTCTTTCTACTTCCTGGAGATCTCGATGATCATGACGGGGGAGAAGAAGAGACGGATGCAAAGATTCCTCTCTTCGGAAAGAGCGTGCTACCTCTATGGGGATTGGGGATCGGACTCCTTGGTTGCTTGATTGCAGAGGGTGCAGCAAGTGATTGGGCGGGAATCTTGCTCCGCGATGACATGGGATATGGCAAGGGGGTCAACGCATCTGGCTTTGCCTGTTTTGCACTAGCGATGATCGTCAGCAGATTACTCGGTGATAGAACACTTGATCGCTTAGGGCCGGCCCGGACTGTAAAGCTTGGTGCCTACATTGGTGGCATTGCCTGGGGCGCAGCAATTCTCATCGCGGTCCCATTGTCAGATTCACATCCATTGATTGCCCTGATCATTATCAACCTTGGATTTATCGCAGTGGGATTTGGAATCGGTCCGATGTTCCCAGCATTTATCTTGGCTGCTGGCGCGACACCTGGTGTGGCACCTGCTGTAGCAATTGCTCGTGTGGGTGTTATTGGTATTGCAGGTTACTTCTTTGGGCCAACGCTTACTGGTTTGATTTCAGAGGTAACAAGTCTTCCTATCGCGCTCTTCTTCCCAATCGTGATGCTCTTTCTTGCCGGCTATCTCTCTCGCACAATCCATACCGATAAGGATCGCAACCCAAATAAAATATAGCTACGAGGCAATAAAGAGACGCTCAATTAAGCTAAATGCGGCAACAGCAAAGAGAAAATAAGCGAAGAGCTTTCGCAGGAGCACATCGTGAATTGGCAATGAAATGCGAGAAGCGATCTGTGCAATCACTACAGCACTTGCTCCCATCAATAATGGAATATTCCAAGAGACCTCATCCCAGAGCGCGTTATGTCCAAGTAGCGCTGTCGCTGAGTTCATAGCAATAACAAGCAGCGCAGTTCCTGCCCCAATGACATGTGGAGTTCCAAAGCCGAGAACGAGAACGGGGATGACAAGGAAGCCTCCGCCGATACCAAAGAGTCCGGTGATTGATCCGATCAAGAGTGAAATCGCAATAAGCACAGGCCAACTCATGCGCTTGTGAATCGCTGTCAGTGGCGATCCAAGCATGCTCAGCCCTGCAAAGATAATGACAATTGAGAAACCAATAGCGATGAAATCTTCAGAAAGCTTATGGACAATTGATGAGAATCCAAGATTTGTTGTGAGTCCAATCGCCCAGATGACCACTGCATCGCGATAGTAAATCTGCTTTGTTTTAATCTTGGCGCTAGCCCCTGAAAGCGCTGCAGAGCCTACGACGGCAAGAGCAGCAGTTGATGCAACTGAAGGTTCAAAGCCAAATCCGTAGATCAAGATTGGCACCGCCAGCATCGCACCGCCGGCACCGACAAAACCAAGGACGCTGCCGATAAATGTTCCTGCTATCAGCGCTCCAAGGATCTCCATAGCCCAATGCTCTCAGATGTGCGTGGGGAAAAGAAGAAAGCCCCCAGTTTCCCAGGGGCTTTCTTTCATAAATCGAGTATTAATTGAAGAGTGAGATGCTTCCAATGTTTACAAGAAGATCGCTTCCTTCAACAATTCCACCAGCTACGAGTGCGAAGAGCACAAGAGCCGCACCAGCAAGAGCGATGTCCTTATTGAATGCGATCTGCTCCTGCATCTTTGTATTTGCATCAGTCTCTTTCCAGAAGTTATGGAAGATCACTGCTGCAAGTACGAGTGTGATTGCGATGAGAAGTGCGCCGAGATCGACATAGGTGCCGATTACGATCAAGATTCCGCCTACGAGGAAGAAGAGTCCACTTGCCATTACTCCGAGCTTTGCTGCTGGGAGCTTCTTGTACTGTGCGTAGCCGGTCATTGCCTCAAGCTTTGCGAAGTGGCCAATGCCTGATGTGATGAAGAGGGCTGCGAAGAGCACCTGGCCGATAAATAGGACGAAGTTCATATTTCTCCTTGATACTTCTTATATGGATGAGCCCGCCTCGTGGCTAGCTCGCTTACCCCCTTAGGGTAGGGGATGTAGTTGAAATTTCAACTATTTCACCCCCTTTAAGCGTGGTGTGTCGCCTACCCACGCTTGCTCTTGTCAGGGGTGTGGGCTAGTTTTCGAACATCTGTTCGAATTATCCACACCTTAAGCACATAGTAAGAAAGAGGCGCTAGAAATGTCACTCCCTGAAGTACGTCCACCCCACGAAGTCCTCGCAGATGGTGTGGGCGCTTTAGCAACACCGATCGAGTTCACCTTTAAGGGTCGACGCTTTCGTATCCACTCTGTTCTCTCGCGATGGTGCGAGGCAGGTGGATGGTGGAACCGAGTCAGTGATGGCAAATATCGCCCTGACGATGGAGCACGTGCTCTCTGGACTGTAGAGGCGGCGCCAATTGGCGCACTGACAACATTTGAAATCGAACGCGATGAAGCCACAGGGCAATGGCTTATTAGGTCGGTCTAGATAACTCATGAGCTTTATCCATCTTCGCGTGGCTAGCGCATTCTCGATGAAGTACGGGACTACGCAGCCACACGATCTTGTTGCACGTGCTCGCGAACAGGGCGCACCTGCTCTTGCGCTGACAGATCGGGCAACTCTTTCAGGGGCGATCCGTTTTACCAAGGCATGTGTAGCGCACGGCATTGCACCGATTATTGGAATCAATCTTCCGATAGATCTCACGCTAGATAAAAAATCGCTCGAGAAGAAATTACCGGAACAACGGGTGACAGTTTTAGCCCACGGTGATGGGGGATGGGCCCACCTCGTACGTTTTCTTACTGGCCTCCATATGAATAAGGGCGATGGCGATACACGGATCACGATCGAGCTTCTCGAAAAATTTAGCGCACATAGCACTGCGCTCCATCTCTTACATGGCCCGCAATCACCTATGAGTTATGCCCTTGCTGCCCATCGCCCAGAACAGGCCCTAGATCTCTTTAATAAGACCCGCGAATTCTTTGGCGATCACGCTATTGAATGTGTCTCACATCTGATTGCAGGAAATGGCCCTGGCTCTACAGCACATGCTGGGCGGTCGCTGGCCTTTGCCCGTGATCACGATATCGATGCAGTGGTCAGTAACGCGGTACGTATGCGCGATGCTAGCGATGGTCCGATTGCAGATCTCTTAGATTGCGCTCGCCAACTTGTTCCTTTAGATCAACGACATATCGAACGGCGTAATGCGCAGGCATATTTAAAAAATAGTGAAGAGATGACCCAGGTTGCAACAGAGATTGCGCGTGCAGCAGGAGAGTCGACTCCACGCGCCTTGTTAAAGAGCACCCGCGAATGGGCAGAGCGTGCCCTGCTCTCTCCATCGCGCGATATTGGACTAGGCGGAATACATCTACCTGAACCACATATTGTCGGTGCTACATCGCAGAGCTCAATGCGGACACTTTTACGTTCGCGAGTAGAGGCAGGAATCCATTGGCGCTATAACGCAAGCGCTGATGTGAAGGCTGCGCGCCTACGTTTAGATGATGAATTAGCAACGGTGGCATCTCTTGGATACGAGTCCTACTTTCTTACCGTTGCAGATATTGCGCAGATGGCCCGCGATAAAGGAATTCGCGTAGCAGCCCGAGGTAGCGGTGCCGGTTCGCTGATCTGTCACTTGCTCGGTATCTCAGGTGTTGATCCGATGCGCCACGGTCTCTTAATGGAGCGCTTCTGTTCGCCGCTTCGCGCAGCTCTTCCCGATATCGATATCGATGTTGAATCAGATCGCAGACTTGAGATATATGAGATGGTCTTTAACCGTTATGGATCACCCTCTCTGACTGAACCTGGCGTTACCTCTCGCGCTGCAACAGTTGCGATGTTTGATACATATCGCGCCCGCCATGCAATCCGCGATACCGGTGCAGCCCTTGGTCTGCCGGCTGCAGAGATTGATCTTCTAGCAAAGGCAATGCCACATGTACGAGCTCGCAATATTCAGGCGGTTCTGCAATCCCTTCCCGAATTGAAAACTCTCAATACATCAGCGCCGTTGATGGCGATGACCGTCGCTCTTGCCGAAGAGCTCGATGGTCTGCCGCGCCACCTTGCGATGCATCCATGTGCGGTGGTGCTCTCTGATGGCGGACTCTTAGATCGCGTTCCGCTCCATATCAACGCCAGTGGATTTCCTATGGTCGAATTAGATAAAGATGATGTGGAAGATATCGGTCTTCTCAAACTCGATATCTTGGGTGTGCGGATGCAATCAACAATTGCTTACGCGCTCAATGAGATCGAGAAGAGCCAGGATAAGAAGATCGATATCGATGCACTACCACTCGATGATGAGCAGACCTTTCAATTGATTCAATCCACTCGCACGCTAGGAATCTTTCAGATTGAAAGCCCTGGACAACGCGAATTGGTCGGCAAACTTAAACCCGGCACCTTTAACGATCTCATCATCGATATCTCTCTCTTTCGCCCAGGGCCAGTCAAGAGCGACATGATCGCTCCCTTTCTCAACTCACGTCATGGCTTTACTGCAGCCGATGTCATCCATCCTGATTTGGCGCCGATCTTGCAGGAGACTGAAGGGGTTGTTGTCTTCCATGAACAAGTAATCTCAATGATCTCTGTGATGACCGGAATCTCGCTGGCAAGTGCCGATGAAAAGCGGCGATCGCTGGGGGATAAGGCGAGCCAACAAGAAGTCTGTGATTGGTTCTTTCCTGCTGCAACGCAGAAGGGTTATCCACTCGATGTTGTGACAAAGGTCTGGGAGATCTTGCGCGCCTTTGCATCCTTTGGATTCTGCAAAGCACACGCTGCAGCATTTGCTCTACCTACCTATCAATCGGCATGGCTGAAGACTCACTACCCAGCAGAATTTATTGCAGGGGTACTTACCCACGATCCAGGGATGTATCCCAAGCGGTTGATTCTCGATGAAGCGCGCCAGATGGGAATTCTCTTAGCTCCACTTGATGTCAATAAATCAGATGCGACATATCGCGTCGAGGATGTCGATGGCGCACAGGCAATTCGTATCGCTCTCTCATCTATCTCTGGAATCAGCCAACAAGAAGTGGATTCAATTGTTGCAGGGCGTCCCTACCTAGATATTGCAGATTTCATTGCTCGCAGTGGTGCATCTACCCCTATTACTGAATCTCTGATTCTCACGGGCGGCTTTGATGAACTCCATGCAATTGGAACAGGTGAGATCAACCATCGCGATCTTCTTCTACATCTGAACGATATTGAGAAATCACATTCAGCAAAGAGCGGCAAGAAAGGTATCGGCGGCGCGCAGATGACATTTGGTTTTACACCGCCTGCACTGATCTCAAGTGGCCTTCCCGATATCACCACCAATGAACGCGTGCGCCATGAAGTCCAACGCCTTGGCATGGATATCACCCATCACATGCTCGAGTTCTATGCACCTTTCCTTAATGCAGTTGGCGCGGTGCGATCATGTGATCTCCTTGCGCAACGATCTGGCGCAGAAGTTCTTGTTGCAGGGGTCAAGGTTGCGCTACAGACGCCACCCATTCGCTCTGGCCGGCGCGTGATCTTTCTGACTCTCGATGATGGTTATGGATGTAGCGACTGCACCTTCTTTAGCGATGTGCAGAGCAGCAGCGCCGGCCTTCTCTATTCGACCTCGCTGATCCTTGTTCGTGGAGTTACCCGTCGCACCGGAGAGCGCGGTATCTCTATACGCGCCACGGGGGCATGGGATTTACGCGAGGCCTACGAGAAATGGCAGAGTAGTAAGGTGGCGATATGACCGGCGAGCACGAATCCACAATCTTGCATGTGGATATGGATGCATTCTTTGCATCTGTCACAGAGCGCGATCACCCCGAACTCAAAGGCAAAGCAGTTGTAATTGGCGCGGGTGTGCGCGGAGTTGTTACATCTGCCAACTACGAGGCGCGAAAGTTCGGAATTAAAGCTGCGATGCCGGTAGGACGTGCACAAAGACTTGCCCCGCATGCCATCTTCATCCCACCAGATCACAAGCGCTATAGCGAAGTCTCCGAACACATCATGGAGATCTTCCACTCATTTACCCCACTTGTTGAACCGATCTCATTAGATGAGGCATTCCTAGATGTCACAAAAGCAAAGCGGCTCTTAGGTGATGGACGCGCAATCGCAACAGCAATTAGAGCAAAGGTAGAAGAGCAAGAAGGAATCACATGTTCTGTTGGTATCGCATCCTCTAAATTCATCGCAAAGCTTGCATCCCAACGTTGTAAACCCAATGGCATGTTGGAGATACCCGATGATCGCGTGCTTACATTTCTCCATCCACTTCCGGTTTCTGCGCTCTGGGGAGTTGGGCCAAAGACCAATGAAGCGCTCGAACGTTTAGGGCTACATACAGTTGGAGATATTGCACAGACTCCAGAGCAGACGTTAATTCGCGCACTAGGACAAGCTGCAGGCCAATCACTCTATGAACTTGCATGGGGGCGTGATGATCGCGATGTAATTCCAGAAGAACCTGACAAGAGCATTAGCGCTGCAGAGACATTTGATCGCGATATAGATGACCCAGAGATCATCGCAAAAGAGATCTTGCGTATGTGCGAGCGCGCATCATCGCGTATGCGCCAGCGATCACTCTTTGCCAAGACGATCACACTCAAGATTCGTTTTGCAGATTTCACCACGATCAATCGCTCAAAGACTCTGCTACTTCCTATCGATACAACCCATGAGATCTATGAGATCGCCAAGGGGCTCTATGAGGCGCTAGCTATCGGAAGGGCGCGTATCCGCTTGGTAGGGGTCAGCCTGGATAACCTCCATACAGATAGCCATGAACAGCTGGTCTTAGGGGCGCGAGAATCGAGTTGGCGTGAGCTCCAGGAGGGAATTGACGCCGCAAAGGCGCGTTTTGGCACAGATAGCGTCCGTCCCGGACGTCTGATCGATGAGAGTGACGAGTAAGACTGGTCGCAGCCGCTGGCCCGAGTAGCCCAATAGAAAAAGTTGTTCTACAGTATCTATATGCCATTATCCGAGCACGAAAGACGCCTACTAGCGCAGATGGAAGAGGCGCTGGCCGCTGATGACCCACGCCTAGTAAGCGCGATGACCGGATCTTCGACTATCTCACGTAATCGGATCGTTCTAGGGATTGCCCTAGTGCTCCTTGGGATCGTCACAATCTTTGGTGGGCTCATCGCCCAGGTAACCCTGATCGGGCTAGCAGGCTTTCTTATCGCCCTTACAGGCTCAGTTCTGATCTACCGCGCAGTCAGCGTCCCCGGCGCCCTCGTGGCAGCTACCGGCAAGGGCTCAACCAAGGCTCCTCGCGCTCGCAAGAAGTTCGGCGATCGCCTTCAGGACCGTTGGGATCAGCGTAACTTCGAGTAAGTCCCACCTCTTTTGACTAGACCCGCCCTTGAGGCGGGTTTTTTTATGCCTGGATGAGGGTGGGGAGAGGTGGGGCGAAAAAGGGGGAAAGGTGGCGAAAGGTGGTTGAAAAAGGAGGAAAGTGGAGTAAAGTGGGGGATTGAGCGGGAAATCACGCTCAGCTCACAGACCTTGGGCCAGACAATCAGGGAGAGGGGGATAGCAAATGTTTCTCGGCACTCACGAACCCCGCCTTGATGAAAAGGGTCGACTCATCCTTCCCGCGAAATTCCGCGAAGAGCTCTCTGCAGGTCTTGTTATTACAAAAGGCCAAGAACGTTGTCTCTATGTATTTCCTTCTACTGAATTTGAAACTCTCACACAGACGCTCAGGCAAGCGCCAGTTACTGCAAAAGCAGCTCGTGATTATCAGCGCGTGATGTTTGCAGGAGCACACGATGAGATTCCTGATCGTCAAGGTCGCGTCACGATTCCACAAGGACTTCGCACATATGCAGGACTTGAAAAAGAGTGCGTTGTTATCGGTGCAAATACTCGCGTTGAAATTTGGGATGCACAGGCATGGAATAAATATTTAACAGATCGTGAAGAAGGTTTTGCTGATGTTTCAGAAGAGGTTTTTCCGGGTCTCTTTTAAAGAAGTAAAAAAATTAAATAAGAAGCAAAACAACTACATAGCGCTCTCTCGATTGTGGCCACCGTCGACCCAATGCCTAGGTTTTAAGGCCGACAGCGGCGCCCCTTCCCCGGCGTCGCTTTCGTGAGATCCGTCGGCCGGCGGTGACCAGAGTTGAGAGAGCGAAAGCAGTACACCAGTACGGATGTATCTAAAGAAATGGGGGAGATGATGAAGCACATATCAGTAATGCGCGATCGCTGCGTCGATCTTCTTGCTCCCTCCATTGAAGCTTCACTCACACCAGTTGTTGTTGATGCAACACTGGGATTAGGTGGACATACAGAAGCGCTACTTACTCGCTTCCCACAATTGACTGTGATTGGAATCGATCGCGATCCTCGCGCACTCGAGCAAGCTCGTGCACGCCTTGCAATCTTTGGAGATCGCCTCAAGACTTCTCATGCAGTATTTGACAGCATCACAGATGTCGTTGCATCTCACGGTTACTCACATCTATCTGGTGCACTCTTTGACCTTGGTGTCTCATCGATGCAACTTGATGAGAGTGATCGTGGTTTCTCTTACTCACATGATGCTCCGCTTGATATGCGCATGGATGGAACACAAGGAATTTCTGCCTACGACATTGTCAATCACTATGAGCCAGGTGCTCTCGTGAAGATCTTGCGCACCTTCGGTGAAGAGAAATTTGCCACTCGCATTGTTGAAAACATCGTGAAGGCCCGTGCCCTAGCTCCGCTGAACTCGACAATGCAATTGGCAACCCTGGTCAAGGAGAGCATCCCTGCCGCCACTCGCAGAACTGGCGGAAACCCTGCAAAGCGCACATTCCAGGCACTACGTATTGCGGTCAACGACGAACTCGGTGCAATTACTCGCGCGATCCCACAAGCACTTGAACTTGTCGAAGTCGGCGGGCGCGTAGTTGTCATGTCATTCCAATCACTTGAAGACAAGATTGTGAAAGAGATATTCGTAGAAGCATCGACGTCAAAGAGCCCTCGCAATTTGCCGATGGATCTTCCAGAGTTTGCCGCCAAGTTCTCACTGGTAATCAAGGCGAGCGAGAAAGCATCAGAGATTGAACAAGAAGAGAATCCACGTTCCACATCGGTGCGACTTCGCGCAATCGAAAGGGTGGCTGCCTAATGTCAATTGCAGCACTTGCCCAACAAACGCGCGCAAAGGTCCTTACCCAATCATCTCGTGCGCTCTTGAAGATCGTCCCTCCTGCTACCGAAGGAGTTCAAGAGACACATAAGTACTTTGCCAAGTTTCTTACCGCAATCGCCTCTCTCGGATTTCTCGCACTCCTTGGAATCAATACTCTCTTGGCACAAGATGCATTCGTACTCTCAGAGCTCAAATACGAATCCAAGATGATCGCAGATCAGCGCGAAGCGATCTCACGGAAGATGGAGAGTTACTCATCGCCTCAGGCTCTAGCTAATCAGGCGACTGCGTTAGGTATGAAGCCATCAGAGAATCCAACATTTCTCAATATCACTCCTGTGATGCCGACTGTAGAAGATGAAGGCGGGATCACTCGTGGGTAACTTTGAATTAATCCATAAGCGCATCCGTACCGTCTTCATCATTCTCTTGGCTGTCTTTATGGTCTTTGCTGCACGACTAGTGCACATCCAAGGTATTCAATCTGCCGAGTACACCCTTAAGGCTGTTAACGAGATGGAGAAGACTCGCTCAATACCGGCACCACGTGGTGAGATCACAGATATCAATGGAGTTGCCTTTGCTCGTAGCGTCTCTGCTATCAATATTGTTGTCGACCAGAAACTGATCCAAGATCCAGCACGAGTGGCAGCATTTGCCGCGCCAATTCTTGGCCTGCCTATCGAAGAAGTGCAGGCATCAATTACCGGTGTTCGACGTTACTCAATGGTTCTAGAGAGTGCGCCTCCAAGTGTCTGGAATCGCCTCTCGCTTGCAATCGATAAGTACAACTCGCAACTGAGCAATAAGGATTATGACCAACGCATTGCAGGCTTCTTCCCAGAGAGAAATTACATTCGCGAATATCCATCAGGAAATCTTGTCTCATCTCTTGTTGGTTTTGTAAGAAAAGATGGAATCGGCGCATCCGGCGTTGAACTGAGCATGAACTCAAGCATTACAGGTAGAGCAGGTGCATATTCATATGCGCGTGGACGCGGTGCTGAGATTCCTGGCTCTCAATCTGAAATCATTCCAGCGCAAGCTGGCACCACCGTAAGACTGACTATTGATCGTGATATCCAATGGGTTGCTCTCAAGGCTATCGCTGAAGCGGTAAAGAGCGCCCGCGCAACTAGCGGAACAGTAATTGTCATGGATCCAAAGACGGGTGCAATTGTCGCCCATGCCACCGCACCAACATTTGATCCAAATAACACGAAGAAGGTCTCGTTGGATTTAATGCGCAACCCATCTGTGCAAGATGTCTACGAACCAGGTTCAACCGGCAAGGTAATGACGTTGGCCGCAGCTCTTGAAGAGGGAAAAATTGCTCCAGAGACTGTCTTTGATGTGCCTTATAAAATTCGTCGCGGCGGTGAATACTTTAAGGATCACGACCCACATCCGCTGCAGAAGTTAACAACTGCTGGAATTTTGGCGGTCTCAAGTAATACAGGAACAATTAAAATTGCTGAAACGATGAGCGATGAGACCCTACATTCGTACCTGACTAAATTTGGAATTGGCGAAAAGACTGGCGTTGGACTTCCAGGTGAGAACACTGGAAAGCTCTTGGCGGTTAAGGATTATTCAGGAACAACTGCTCCAACCGTGGCCTTCGGTCAGGGTTACTCACTCAATGCAATTCAAGCCACCAGCATCTTTGCAACAATTGCAAATAATGGAGTTCGCGTTTCACCCACCGTAATCGCCGGAACGAGTGACTCTTCAGGAAATTTCACTCCATTTAAGAGCGATAAAGGGCTGCAGGTGATTAGTCCATCAACTGCATCCAAGATGCGTCTAATGATGGAGAGCGTCGTCTCTTCTTACGGTACCGCGCCAAGTGCATCAATTCCTGGTTATCGCGTGGCGGGAAAGACAGGAACGGCAACTCGTTATGACGACAAGTGTGGTTGCTACAGCGGTTACACCGCATCATTTATCGGTTTTGCACCTGCCGATGCACCTGCATATGTCATCAACGTGACTCTTCAAGATCCAAAGGCTGGCTACTACGGCGGAGCGCTAGGCGGCCCAGTATTTAAGAAAGTTATGACCTTTGTTCTTCAAAGCCAACACATTGCTCCAACAGGCACTGTTGTGAAACCGATCGCACTCAACCAGGCTGAAGTTGCGAAGAAAGCTCGAGAGGCTAAGAAGGCGCAAGAACTTAAAGTCTCACAAGCAAGTTCTCGAGGATAGATATGCGCCCACTGTTAGAGCACTCAATCACAGTCGAAACTATCTCTCGACTCATTGAAATCTCTAGCGATCTCGACCATTCACTGACATTTACGGGCGTGACATCAAGTGATAGCCAAGTACTGCCAGGTGATTTGTTCCTTGCATACCCAGGAGCTAAAACACATGGTGCCAATTTTGCGCAGAGCGCAATTGATCGCGGGGCGTTAGCTATCTTGACCGATCACGAGGGTACGCAGATTGCCTCGGGTCTGCCGACAATCGTCGTCTCCCACGCTCGTTTAGCTGGAGCGATTGTCAGCGCTCACTTGTATGGCAAGCCGATGCAAGAGATGGTGAGCATTGGAATTACCGGCACTAATGGCAAGACAACTGTTTCAACACTTCTCTATCAGCTCTTTGAAAAAGCAGGGAGAGAGAGTGGACTGATCGGAACTGTTGAGACCCGTATTGGTCGTGAATCGCTCTCGAGTTTACGTACAACTCCTGAAGCCGATGTATTGCAATCACTTGCATCGACAATGAGTGAGCGCCATCTGCGCCATTTGGTCATGGAAGTCTCTAGCCATGCCATGGTGATGAATCGTATGCATGGATCTCACTTTGCGATGGTGGGCTTTACCAATCTGACGCAGGATCACTTGGATTTTCATCCTGACATGGAGGCATACTTTGCCGCAAAGGCGAGCCTCTTCACCTTGGAGTATGCCGATCAAGCATTTATCAATATTGATGATCCATACGGGCTTCGACTCTTTAACTCAGCAGAAATTCCCGCGGTATCACTTTCTCGCAGCAACCCGAAGGCAACCTGGCACTACACATCGATCATGCCGACAAATCGCGGAACAATGCTGAGTATCCGTGGTGCTGGCGGCATCTTGATCGAAACATCGACGCCACTTCGAGGCAATTTCAATTTCGACAATATTCTTCTAGCTCTAGCGATCGCAGTTGAATGCGGAATAGACCCACTTGATTGTGCTGCGATCCTGCCTCATCTATATGGTGCTCCTGGACGCATGGAGTCCGTTGAATGCGGTCAAGATTTTGCAGCGTTGGTTGACTATGCGCACACCCCAGATGCAGTGAAGAACGTTCTTGCAACTGCTACCGAATTCACTCCCGGAAAAGTGATCGCACTTCTTGGATGTGGTGGAGATCGAGATCCATCAAAGCGACCACTTATGGGAAGCGCTCTGGCACAGGGGAGTGCAGTAGCGATCTTTACCAGCGATAATCCACGCTCAGAAAAGCCAGAGATAATCCTTGATCAGATGACTCGCGGTCTAGTCGTTACCGAACCATCTCAAGTAATTGTTGATCGCAAAGCTGCCATCGAATACGCAGTTTCACTCTGTCAACCTGGAGATACGCTCTTGCTTCTGGGTAAAGGCCATGAAAACGGCCAAGAGATTGATGGTCAGAAGATCGACTTTGATGATCGCATCATCCTGGCCCAAGCAATTGAGGCGCGTAGATGATTACCCTAAAGGCATCGCACATCGCTCAAATTATCAACGGATCCTTGGTCGGAGACGATATCGAAATTAGCGCTCCGAGTGCAATCAATTCAACGACTGTAAGTGAAGGTGGAATTTTCTTTGCACTCGTTGGTGAAAAATCCGATGGACACAATTATGTGGCCGACGCATTCTCTCGCGGTGCTCTCCTTGCAGTTACCTCAAAGCCAGTCGCAGAACGACACATCCTTGTCTCAGATGTTTCGAAGGCGTTGACTGCTCTAGCCAAGTATGTCCGCGAAGAGCTTAAAGATCTCAAAGTCATTGGAATTACTGGATCCCAAGGAAAGACAACAACGAAAGATCTACTCAGACATCTCTTATCTACCCATGGCAACACAGTAGCCCCAGCCGGAAATTACAATAACGAATTAGGGGTTCCACTTACCCTGCTGCACTGCGATCGTTCAACTCGATATGCAATCATTGAAATGGGAGCGCGTCATTCAGGCGACATTGCACATCTTGCATCAATTGCCCAACCAGATATCGCAGTAGTCCTTCGAGTTGGTATGGCTCATATCGGAGAATTCGGATCTATTGAGACAATTGCTCGGACCAAATCAGAGCTTGTCTCTTCACTGGCACCTTCTGGAATTGCAATCTTGGGTCAATACGATTCATTTACACCCGCAATGGCCAACTTGCACACTGGTAAAACAATTACATTCGGCGCAGGCCACGAGAGCGATGTGCGCGCTACTGAGATCGAGATGCGTGAAGGCCGTCCACACTTTGATTTAGTAACCCCAGAAGGGCGGGCAGCTGTCGGCCTACGCCTTGTTGGCGAGCATCAGATCTCTAATGCGCTGGCCTGCGCAGCTGTTGCAACTGCCCTTGAAATTCCACTGGACTCGATTGCTACAGGGCTCTCAACTGCGCAGATTGAAAGCAAGTGGCGTATGGAGATTCATGAATTCTCTGACGTTCTTCTGATTAACGATGCCTATAACGCAAGCCCTGATGCCATGGAGGCAGCCCTTCGAACCTTGACCCTCTTTGCGCAAGAGCGTGGGGGAAGATCGTGGGCCTTCTTAGGAAAAATGGGCGAACTCGGCGAGTCTTCAACCCATGCACATAGCCAAGTTGGCACCCTTGCCTATCAGTTGGGAATTGATCATCTCGTCTGTGTGGATGCACCTGAATATGCACCTGTTGAAGGCGTAGACGGTGAGACAACACTTCATCTCTGCGATCAAAGCGGAGCAGAAGATGTTGCCGTACAGATCGAAGCTGGCGATGTGATTCTTGTAAAGGCATCACGTTCAGAGCGATTTGAAATTCTTGCAGAGAAGATTGAACAGACGGTGCGAGCACATCTCGGTCAGAGCGAAGCAGAAGGGGGCCATCAATGAGAAGCATCCTCATCGCAGGTGGCTTTGCATTGCTGCTCTCACTCTTTGGTACACCGCTACTTATTCGCGCACTTGCCAAGCGTGGCTATGGACAGATTATTCGAGATGACGGCCCTTCCTCTCACCACACCAAGCGCGGTACGCCGACTATGGGTGGCATCATCATTATCTTGGCAGCAGTCGTTGCTTATCTGATCGCACACCTCATCAGCGGAAGTCCAATCACCGCCTCGGCCGCCCTAGTCATCGGATTAGTAATTGGTTTAGGTCTCGTTGGTTTCATCGATGATTGGCTAAAGGTCTCTCGCCAGAAATCACTCGGGCTTACTTCAAAACAGAAGCTTGCAGGTCAAATTCTCATCGCTTCAGTCTTTGCATACATGGGAACAAAGTTTGCCGACAAAGATGGATTGACTCCAATCTCTTCTCAACTTTCAACGGTTCGGGACACCTCAATCACATTAGGTGCAGTTCTTGTTGTTGTCTGGGTTGCGTTGATGGTGACGGCGACAAGCAATGGAGTAAATCTGACAGATGGACTTGATGGTCTAGCTTCTGGTGCTTCTGTACTTACCTTTATCTCCTTCATCTTGATCGGTGTCTGGGAGTTCGGACAGAGTTGCGCTGTTAATCCAGTAGTCAACTGTTATGAAGTTCGAGATCCACTGGATATTGCCGTTCTTGCAGCTGCATTTGCCGGCGCTTGTACTGGCTTCTTGTGGTGGAACGCATCTCCTGCAAAGATTTTTATGGGCGATACAGGATCTCTTGCACTAGGTGGCGCACTTGCAGGAATTGCAACAACTTTACGTATTGAACTCTTACTTATTCCTCTTGGTGGACTCTTTGTGATCATCACTATGTCGGTGATTATTCAGACTCTTTACTTTAAAATCTCGGGTGGCAAGCGAGTCTTTCGCATGGCACCGCTCCAACATCACTTTGAACTTATGGGGTGGGGCGAAGTCACTATTGTGATTCGCTTCTGGATCATTGCTGGCCTCTGCGTTGCAGCAGGCCTTGGACTCTTCTACGCCGATTGGATTGTTGGCTAGTTTCTTACGCCAGATAATCGTATGAGCGTCTCGAGTGATTTTGCCCAGAAGAAGGTTCTGATTCTTGGAGCTGGCATTACCGGACTTGCCTGCGCCAGATCTTTAGCTCAACGAGATTCCATCATTACCTTGGTCGATGACGCCCAACCAGCAAGCGATGGCTTTGAAGTGCTCTCAACTTCGTCAGTAGATGTTAAAGATTTCGATTATGTACTTGTCTCACCCGGATGGCGTGAGAGTCACCCGCTCATTCAAAACGCTCGAGAGGCCAACATTGAATTGATCAATGAGATCGATCTTGCTTGGGCGATTAAAGAAGAGAGATATCCGCAGCAAAAGTGGTTGGGACTTACCGGCACCAATGGAAAGACAACGACTGTCGAAATGGCAGCTGCAACAATCCGTGCAGGTGGAGTCAACGCTGTCGCGTGCGGCAATGTTGGAAAAACTGTCATCGAATGCGTAGATAGCGGCGAGAATTTCGACATCCTTGTTCTTGAGCTATCGAGCTTTCAACTGCATTGGCTCAAGCGAGCCGAATTCATCGCAGTGGCCATCCTTAATATCGCAGATGATCACACCGATTGGCATGGAGATTTTGATAGCTATGCCAAAGCGAAGATTTCTATTCTTGATAGGGCAATGACAGCGATCCTCAATGGCGATGATGGTGAAGTTCTCACGCGCACCACGCATTGGAATGGTCGAAAGGTCTTCTACTCCTTAGATACTCCAGGCCCTGGTGAAATTGGCGTTGTTGAAGAACTTTTAGTCGATCGCGCCTTTGTAGCAGATCCGCAAGAAGCATCCATGATTGCCGAACTTGTTGAAATTAAACCAACGGTTCCGCATAACGTCTCCAACGCACTTGCTGCAGCTGGCTTAGCCCGCACTGTTGGAATACCCCATGAGGCAATCCGTTCAGGACTTACATCCTTTGAACTAGGGCGACACCGCATTGAAGTCATCGCAGAGCGCGATGGAATTACATGGATCGATGATTCAAAGGCGACCAATCCACACGCTGCCGCCGCATCAATTCTCTCTGCGTTCTCGGTTATCTGGATCGCAGGCGGATTAGCAAAGGGTGCCGATGTTGGTGCCTTGGTGGCACGGGCGCATCCACGAATAAAGATGGCAATTCTTATTGGAACAGATCGTGAGTTAATCCGCCAAGGATTTGTCGAACATGCCCCACAGATTCCAGTTGTCATGATTGATCCTCCTCACGATTACATGCGTGGGGGAGCTTCTAACTCTTTGATGGAGGCTATTGTGGCAACGGCGGCGAGTACTGCAACAAGCGGGGATACGGTTTTATTAGCACCTGCTTGTGCATCGATGGATCAGTTCATCTCGTATGCCGATCGTGGCGATCGATTTGCCGCAGCAGTGAGAAAGGTCCTCTCGTGAGCAAAGCTGTAAAGGCGCAGAAATTATCGAATCCCGCAGCTCCATTTTATGGGTTGGTCATTTCAGCGAGCCTTCTGTCGGTCATCGGCCTCATCATGGTCTTTTCTGCATCTTCGATTCATTCACTAGATACCAAGGGCTCATCGATTGCAATCGTCGTTCGCCAGTTAATCTTCCTTGCGATCTCAATTCCAATGGCCATCTTCCTGGCTCGACTACCAATGAAGAGTTGGAAATCATTAGCTAAATACGGTTTAGCTATCTCCATCGTCCTCCTCTTAATTGTGCGAATTCCGGGTATTGGTAAGTCAGTAAATGGAAATAGAAACTGGATCTCGCTCAAAGTTGTCGATGTTCAGCCAAGTGAGTTAGCCAAGTTCTTGCTCATTCTTTGGGCTTCACATCTCTTAGCTACTCGTATCAACGCCGGGCTGATGCGAGTAAATGTTTTGGCGCTGATTGCCCCTGGTTTCCTCATTGCAAGTGCTCTGGTGATGTGGGGTAGAGATTTAGGAACCGCATCAGTAATCATGGCAATTCTTGGAGGTCTGCTCTTCGTTTCAGGAATTCCATTGCGGTTAGTCGGTACTTTGACTGCCACGGCTGCTGTGGCGATCGGTTTCTTTATCGCTACCGCTCAATATCGCGCAGCACGATGGAGCGTCTTTCTCAATCCATTTGATCCAGAGCAATATAAGAATGAAGGTTGGCAACCTGCTCATAGCCTCTTAGGTTTAGCCAGCGGTGGAATCTTCGGCGTAGGCCTTGGTGGCAGCCGTCAGAAATGGGGCAATCTTCCTGAAGCTCATACAGATTTCATCTTCGCAATCATCGGAGAAGAGCTAGGACTTCTTGGAACGCTCTTTATCCTCGCCCTGTTGGGTACCTTGATTTACTGTGCGCTGCGTATTGCGATGAAGACATCTGATCCATTCACACGTTTTGCCTGCGCAGGTATTGGCGTCTGGGTTGCTATACAGACAGTTCTCAATATTGGATCTGCCGTGAGTTTGTTACCTGTAGTGGGCGTGACGCTGCCGTTAGTCTCTTATGGAGGGTCAGCGTTAATCGCCACGTATATGGGAATCGGATTCTTAGCTTCAAGTGCACTCAGTGACCCAGAGATCAAAGCAGAGGTTAAACGTGCGCTATCCGAAAGGTTGCACCGTTAAGTGAGGTCTCGCACAGTAGTTTTTGCCGGCGGAGGCACTGCTGGACATATTCAGCCAGCTCTCGCCGTTGCAACGTTGTGGCAGAAGAGCCACCCTGCAGATCGCATTATCTTTATGGGCACGCATAGCGGCCTAGAGACAACTCTGGTTCCACAGGCAGGCTTCGAGTTGAAATTAACCACTCGAGTGCGAGTACCCCGTTCACTCTCGCCTGCACTCCTTAAAGTGCCTTCTTTGCTCCACCAAGCGATCGCCGAGTCAAAGGGGATTCTTGAGGGAGCAGATCTCCTTATTGGATTCGGCGGTTATGTCTGCGCACCCGCGTATATCGCTGCGCATTCTCTGCACATTCCGATTGTCATCCATGAAGCAAATGCAAAGCCAGGTTGGGCCAACCGTCTTGGCGCTCGATATACAGATGCCCTTGCCGTGGGTACACCTGTCGCCGGCGGAGCGTTCTCGAAGGCGTTGATTACAGGACTTCCGCTGCGTGAAGATATCTCGACTCTTCTTGAGAGTAATAAGAATGCCAGCCAAGGGCAGTGGCGTCTGATTCGAGAGAGCGCTAAAGCATTCTTTGGTATCGATCCGGCCAAGAAGGTAATTCTTGTATTCGGTGGTTCACAGGGTTCACAAGCGATCAATGGCGTCATTGAGCAGGCTCGCCCTCACCTAAAAAACTCATCAACAGTTCTTCTTCACTCTGTAGGTGGTGCGAATGCACTCCCAACAAGTGATGATCATTACAAAGCCTTTTCCTACATCACCGATATGGCGCAGGCTTATTTGGCTGCAGATCTAGTGATTGCGCGAAGCGGTGCAATCACCTGTTCAGAGGTTGGGGCGATCGCTAAATTCGCACTCTTTATTCCACTTCCTGTCGGAAATGGTGAACAGAGTGTTAATGCTGATCACCTTGTAGCAGCAGGCCGCGCCATCACTCTTGCGCAGGAATCATTTAACTCATCGTGGTTGATAGATAACATGGACTCCATGCTTACCCGTAGCAGCCAGCAGAGCGATGGCGTAGATGCTCGCGATCTCGATGCAGCTGCAAAGATTGTTGCCCTTGCCGAGCACCAGTTGGAATTGTCGGCTCGATAAATGACTCCTCTTGCCACTTTAGAACAATGGACAGGTAAGAAGATCCACTTCATCGGTATTGGTGGAGCAGGAATGAGTGGATTGGCACGTATCTCACTCTCACTTGGGTTACAGGTATCTGGAAGCGATTCAAAAGATTCATCAGTTCTTCTTGCGCTCAAAGCACTCGGTGCGGAAGTTTTCGTAGGGCATCAAGCTTCGAACATTGATGGGTGCGATGTCGTTATCTACTCAAATGCGATTGCACCGACTAACCCTGAGATGCAGCGTGCATTTGAATTAAAGCTTCCTCTGATAACCCGCGCGCAGGCGTTGGCGGTCTTGATGTCTACAAGCAAGAGCCTTGCAGTCGCGGGTACACATGGAAAGACCACCACATCATCGATGCTCACAGTTGCACTCCAAGGATGTGGAGTAGATCCTTCTTTTGCCATTGGTGGAACTCTTACCGCCTCAGGTTCAAATGCCCACCGCGGAACGGGTGAATTCTTTGTGGCAGAGGCGGATGAGTCAGATGGCTCTTTTATGGAGTACAAGCCTTTTGCTGCGATCGTGACAAATGTCGAACATGATCACGTTGACTTCTTTGAGACAGAGCAAGCGGTGATGGATATCTTTAACGACTTCGCTCGCTCCATTGATCCTGAGGGTTATCTCATCTATTGCCGCGATGATAAAGGCGCTACTGAGATTGCCTCACATGAATCTGGTGCCACTAAGGTCTCTTACGGCGTAGATCCAAGTTCTGATCTACTCATTGATCAGATCAAACTCCTTCCTATGGGTTCACAAGCCAGAGCGCTCTGGAAGGGGCGCGCTGTAGGAACTATTGAGCTCCATGTTCCGGGCCATCACAACCTACTGAATGCAGCTGCAGCACTTGCAATGGGTCTCTCACTAGGTCTTCCAAGTGCCGGTCTTCTCGAAGGGCTCGCCTCATTTCAAGGTGCTGGTCGCAGATTTGAACTCAAGGCAAGCGTTGCTGGAATCCGCGTCATTGATGATTACGGACACCATCCCACTGAAATTGATGTGACGCTTACTGCTGCTCGCCGCTATGCCGGTGACGGACGAGTACTTGTTCTCTTTCAACCACATCGTTACTCACGAACTCAAGCATTTCTTGAAGACTTCGCCACCACCCTGGATTTAGCAGATCTAGCAATTCTTCTTGAGATATACCCCGCAAGTGAGAAACCAATTCCTGGTGTCAGCGCTTCGCTGATTACAGACCGCATGCAACGCGGCAAGTTCATTCCAAATTTTCTCGACGCTTCAGAAGAGATCATTGCGATGGCAAAGCCAGGCGATGTGATCCTTACTCTAGGAGCTGGTGATGTGAACTCACTGGCTCCCATCATTGCCCAAGGACTCGAACGTCGTTTTGCAGAAGAAAGCAGATAAGCGTCCGGCGATGATGAGAAGCAGAAGGCTCTCTCTTCCCATGGCACTGTCTGCTGTGGCGGTAATTGCACTTGCCTACCTATTGGGATGGTCGCCACTGTTTACCGTCGATAAAGTTACGATCACCGGTTCGCCCAATAGCGCTGTGCAGAGTGAGATTGCAAAGATCAGCCAGGTTGAGATCGGCCAGAAACTTGCCCGCGTTAATCCATCATCGGTTGAACGTAAGGTCAGTCAGATTCCATGGATCAAGAATGTGTCACTCTCGCGTAACTGGGTCAGCGGGGAAGTTGATATCTCTCTGACATCTCGAAAGCCACTCGCATTCTTTAACGCACTAGAGGTTCCTGGGCAGACGATCGATGAAGAGGGTGCACTCTTTACCTTGCCTGGTTTCACGAGTACAGAGCTGGCCCTTATCTCTGCCAAGAGTCCAGAGAGCGCTCTGAAGGCAAATGAACTCTTTATCGCCCTGCCAACAGATTTTCGCAAGACAATCACCTCTATGAGTGCTACCTCAACCAATACCTTTACTTTCAATACACTCTATAAAGGTAGGGAGATAAGAATTCGCTGGGGAGATAGTCAGGAAATCTCACTCAAGATCTCTGTCATTGGAAAGCTATTGGAGTTGCCAGAAAATAAGGCGATAACGTTGATTGATGTGGTTGCACCGCATGCACCGATTGTGAAATAGCATCTCCTCAACTCTCAAGTTGTAGATGAGGAATTGGTACGAGTCGGTATTTGATTGGCCACCCCTTGCACCATAAGTTGACCGCCATAAGAGAGATGAATCGTAAGTCTCAAGGCGAGGTTTATAGTTCATAAGGAGGACTCACGTGGCTGCACCACAGAATTACTTAGCTGTCATCAAGGTTGTTGGAATTGGTGGCGGAGGAGTCAATGCGATTAATCGCATGATTGATGTCGGCCTCAAAGGCGTCGAGTTCATTGCAATCAATACAGATGCGCAACATCTTTTGATGAGTGATGCAGATGTCAAACTTGATATCGGTCGCGCATCAACAAAAGGTTTAGGTGCAGGTGCTGCTCCTGAAAAAGGAAGACAAGCAGCAATCGATCACACAGAAGAGATCGAAGAGATTCTTCGTGGCGCAGATATGGTCTTCGTTACTGCAGGTGAAGGTGGCGGCACCGGTACCGGTGGTGCACCGATTGTTGCAAAGATTGCACGCGACCTTGGCGCACTCACAATTGGTGCAGTTACACGTCCATTCTCATTTGAAGGAAAGATTCGCACACGTCAGGCAGAAGAAGGAATCGCACTATTGCGTGATGAGGTAGATACCCTCATTGTTATTCCAAATGATCGTCTCCTTGCAATCTCAGATCGCAACATCACTGCAGTGGATGCATTTAGAAGTGCTGATCAAGTTCTTCTCTCTGGCGTTCAGGGAATTACAGAGATCATTACTCAACCAGGACTCATCAACCTTGACTTTGCAGATGTGAAGACAGTGATGACCGATGCTGGTTCAGCACTTATGGGTATTGGCAGTGCACGTGGAGAGAATCGCGCTATTCGCGCAGCAGAACTGGCAATCTCTAGCCCACTACTTGAAGCCTCCATCGATGGCGCAATGGGAGTTCTTCTCTCAGTAGCCGGTGGTTCAGATCTAGGCCTCTTTGAAATCAATGAGGCATGTGAACTCGTTCAGGCAGCAGCCCACCCAGATGCTCGTATCATCTTCGGAACTACAATCGATGATGCTCTAGGCGATGAAGTGCGTATCACCGTTATCGCCGCTGGATTCGATGGGGGAGAGCCAAAGAAGGTAGCCGTACCAGTCATTGATGCGGCAACTCTTGGGGGAGTCGCAGATCCTCTTCCAGGAAACGATCCGCTCGTAGTTGCTATGGATCTTGAAGATAAGAAGCCAGGCAAGCGCGTTACTTTTGAAGATCTCGTTGCTGAAGACGAAATCGACGTGCCAGACTTTATGAAGTAAGAAGTGAACTATCGCTTTACGAGTCGCACCGGTGGTCTCTCCACCGGTGCTTTTCACTCTCTCAACCTCGCACTTCACGTAGATGATGATCCGAGCGTGGTTAACCAGAATCGAAAGATCCTCGAAGAAGAGCTAGCAATGCCAGTGGCGTATATGAATCAAGTCCATGGCAACCTTGTGGTGGAAGTTGAAGCCCGGCAGGTACTCACACCTACTGCCGATGCCTTGATTACTCGTCAGAAGGATCTCGCTCTTGCCGTCATGGTCGCAGATTGCATTCCGTTACTGATGGCGAACTCTTCCGCAGTTGCTGCAGTGCATGTTGGTCGACGAGGTCTGATCAACGGCGTTGCAAGGCACGCGTTGCAACAATTAAGAGCGATCGACACTTCACCGATTACTGCAGTTGTGGGACCTTCAATCTGTGGCAGTTGTTATGAGGTCTCTGAAGATGTGTATCGCGAGGTAGTAGATCTCTATCCGGTTGCAGCTTCTGTGACCGTTGATGGCACATTTGCGTTGGACCTTTCTCAAGCGCTCATCGAAGAACTCCGTGGAGATTCAGTGACGGTCATTGATGAGAGCAGCTGCACCGTTGAGGATCTAGATCTCTACTCTTATCGAAGAGATGGCGTGACTGGGCGACAGGTCGGGGTTATTTGGTTATGAGCCCTGTAGATCGTAGAGACGAGATTGCCCAATCACTAAACGATGTGCGCGCTCGTGTGGAGCAAGCCACCGCCAAGGCAGGCCGTTCACCAGAGTCGGTCACTCTGATCGCTGTGACCAAGACTTATCCAGCAAGTGATGTTGAGATACTTTTCGATTGTGGAGTTCGTGACTTCGGAGAGAATAGAAGCGCAGAGGGTGCAGAGAAATCTGCTCTAGTTACCGGACATTGGCATTTCCAAGGGCAGATTCAAAGCAACAAAATCGCCGCCATCTCCAGATGGGCAAATACCGTCCACTCACTCGATCAGCTCTCACATGTTGCTAAATTCGATCGAGCAGTAGGAGAAGAGTCTGGAAAACGTTGTGAAATCTTCATCCAACTCTCTCTGGATGGAGATCCCACGCGGGCAGGAATTAGCGGCGCAGAACTTCTCACCTTGGGGGAGGCTGTGATGCAAGCGGCCAACCTTGATTTGATGGGCTTGATGGTCGTTCCACCAGTAGAGGCAGATCCCGAAGCTGCCTTTGCAGAAGTAGCAGAGCAGGCAGAGCGCTTCAGAATCGAGTTTCCTAGCGCCACTTCACTCTCGGCTGGAATGAGCGGTGACTATGAGATCGCGATCGCCTATGGTGCGACACACATCCGCATAGGGAGCCAAATACTGGGTCCGCGCACCCCTCACGCCTAAAATTATCTCTATGTCTGCACTCAATAAAGTTATGGAATACCTTGGCCTCGTCGATGGCCCAGAAGGTGCTACCGAAGAAGTTAAACAACCAGTGACTCGTCGCGTTGTTACTCCAACACCAACCACAACTTTAACTCCAACCGCAACTGGTGTAACTGTCATCGGTGGTCGCCAGGTTGTTGAAGCAGAGCAAGTGCTAGACCTTGAGCCTTCATACAACATCGTCACATTACATCCTCGTTCATACTCTGAGGCCCGTCAGATGGCAGAGCATTACCGCCAAGGCAATCCAGTGATCATCAATCTTGATGATATGGATGAGTCAGAGCGCAAGCGTCTAGTTGATTTTGCAAGTGGACTTGCATTTGGACTTCAAGGTGGAATTGAGAGAATCGCAAGCCGCGTCTTCTTGATCTCTCCTGCAAATGTCAGCGTACGGACAGAAGATAAAGCAGCTTACGCACAAGCAAGCTTCTTCAACCAGAGCTAAGTAAGCGCTTCCTCTTCTATGTTACTTAAAGAGCTACTTCTCAATGTCCTCACTTTTTTTAAGTGGGTTCTCTTTGCTCGCCTCATTATTGATTATGTAAGAATGTTTGCACGTAACTGGCGTCCAAAGAGCGCGATGATTGCTCTCTTTGAAGTTGTCTATGCAATTACAGATCCACCTATGAAATTTGTGGGTCGATTCGTACCGCCACTGCGCATAGGCGGCGTTGCGATTGATCTCTCATTTATCGTTCTGCTCTTAGCGTTGAACTTTGCATCAACGATCATCAGGGTAGTTCTTTAAAGAATTAGAGCGCCTTCGTTAAGGCAAGTTCAATCCCAAGTTCGTTATCGCCACTTCCTAGGCTTTCATCGTTAACCATTGAGGTAGCCAGTACTTCATCGCAGATGTGATCTAACTGCGAAGTAATTGCAGCAAGCACATGGGGGAGTCCGTGGTATCTCACATCAATACGATCTGAGATTTCAAAGCCATCGCTCTTACGCTTTTCTTGGATCGAGCGAATAACTTCTCGGACTAAGCCCGCCTCGATTAAATCTGGTGTGAGAGCCAGATCAAGGGCTACCGATTCACCGTCATGGCTAGCAACCATCCAACCGCTCTTTGGAACCTCAGTGACAACCAGATCAGCTAAATCGATCTCGAAGGTAGTAAGGGTTGTAGATGGCTGGGTGCGCAAGGTCTTTACCAATGAAGTCGCATCGGCTGCAGCGATCAACTTAGCAACTGCTTGAACCTCAGCACCATATTTCGCACCGAGAGATTTGAAGTTCGCCTTCACCGAGATGTGGACCAGATCGCCATCTGCATCTGCAATATCAGCAAGGCTAATTACATTGAGTTCATCTGCGATCTGCTCCTTCATCTCAGAAGGTAATTCATCCCAACCTGGAGCTGAGATAAGGGCGCGTCCGAGTGGTTGGCGAATCTTGATTCCAGATTCAGCTCTAGCTGCGCGGCCCTGTTCAACGACTCGTCTAGTCATCGCAACTTGAGAGCTGAGAGTTCTGTTGATCAGCGATGTAGCTGCGATAGGAAAATCGGTGAGGTGAACAGATGCCGCAGCATTTGGATCTGCAGGACGGACAAGTTCTTGCCAGGCATGCTCAGATATGAATGGAACCATCGGTGCAAGAAGTTGAGTCAGTGTGACAAGACATTCGTGCAAAGTGGCAAGGGCTGCAACATCGCCATCCCAGAAGCGTCGACGTGAACGTCTGACATACCAATTGGAGAGATCGTCGATAAAGGTGGCAAGGATGCGACCGGCTTGCTGTGAATCAAACTCTGTATAGGCCTTATCAACTTCTTCGATCAAGATATTGAGCTCAGAGAGGATCCAGTGATCCATCAATGAGCGATCTTTCACATCAGGTGTCTGTGATAGCTCAAATTCCGATGCATGGGCATACAGCGAATGGAAAGAGATTGTGTTCCAGTAAGTAAGCAGTGTCTTTCGTACAACATCGCTGATCGCATCATGTCCGACTCGACGGGCAGACCATGGAGAGCCTGCTGCAAGCATGTACCAGCGCACAGCATCTGCACCATGTTGATCCATCAGCGCAATTGGCTCAAGAACGTTTCCAAGATGCTTACTCATCTTGCGACCATCTTTATCGAGGATATGGCCAAGACAGAGGACATCTTTATATGAAGATTGATCAAAGACCAATGTGCCGATTGTCATCAAGGTGTAGAACCAGCCACGAGTTTGATCAATTGCTTCACAGATGAAGTCAGCAGGGTAGGCCGCTTCAAACTTTTCGCGCGAACCTTCCTTGTGCGGGTATCCCCATTGAGCAAAAGGCATGGCGCCAGAATCAAACCAACAATCAATTACTTCGGGAACTCGCACCATCGTGGCCGAACATTCTTGGCAGTCAAATGTAATGTCATCAACGTAAGGGCGATGAGGATCGAGTTCGAGAAGATCCTTGCCGGCCAGAGACCCTAGCTCTTTCAGCGAATCAACACAGACCTCATGCTTATTCTCGCAGCGCCAGATTGGTAGGGGAGTTCCCCAGAATCGATTACGTGAAAGGGCCCAGTCGATATTGTTATTGAGCCAATCTCCGTATCGACCAGTTTTAATTGTCTCCGGATGCCAGTTGGTCTTCTCGTTCTCACGGATGAGAGCATCTTTAATTGATGTCGTGCGGATGTACCACGAAGGTTGCGCGTAGTAGATCAGCGCTGTGTGGCATCGCCAACAATGCGGGTAAGGATGCTCATACTGCAGATGCTTATAGAGAACGCCGCGAGATTTGAGTTCTTTCACAAGTGGCTTATCTGCATCTTTAAAGAAGAGTCCGCCCACTAGTGGAACATCAGCAAGGAAGGTTCCATTCGGTGCAATGGGATTAACGACGGGCAGACCGTAGCTGCGACAAACCTGTAAATCATCTGCGCCGAATGCAGGGGCTTGATGCACAAGTCCGGTTCCATCTTCTGTCGTGACATAGGTAGCAAGAACTACAAAATGTGCATCAGGAATCTCAATAAAGTCCAATGGACGTTGGTATGTGGTGCGCTCAAGTGTTGCACCCTTAAAGGTCTTGAGAATTTCAACCTCACCGACCAAACTGCTGATCAGAGCCTCTGCAACGACCAATACCTCTGATTGTTCTTCATGGGTTACTCGAGCAGCTACGTAATCGACATCAGGATGCACAGCGATTGCAGTATTTGAAACTAAAGTCCATGGAGTTGTAGTCCAGACAAGGAGACTTGCCTTCAACTCAACGAGGTCACCAGATGTAATTGGAAAACGCACAAAGACTGATGGATCTGTGACAGTCTCATACCCCTGCGCCAACTCATGATCGGAAAGGCCGGTGCCGCATCGCGGGCAATATGGTGCAACGCGATGGTCTTGTACAAGGAGACCTTTCTTCCAAATCTCCTTGAGTGACCACCAGACGCTCTCTACATACTCAGGTGACATCGTCCAATACGCTTCATCAAAATCAACCCAGAAACCCATGCGTTCTGTCATCGTTGTAAATGCGCCTACGTGGCGCGTAACAGATTCCTTGCACTTATCGTTAAAGGCTGCGATACCAAATTTTTCAATATCGCCTTTGCCAGAAAAACCGAGCTCTTTCTCAACTGCAATTTCAACGGGAAGTCCATGGCAATCCCAGCCAGCCTTGCGAGTAACGAACTTGCCCTTCATTGTGTGAAATCGAGGGAAGACATCTTTAAAGACTCGCGCTTCAATGTGGTGAGTTCCAGGCATTCCATTTGCAGTTGGCGGTCCCTCATAGAAGGTCCACGCGTTCTGCGGGCTCTGGCCGGCGCGAGCGGCAAGTGATCGCTCAAAGATTGATTGGTCAGCCCACATTTTCAGAATCGAGTGCTCCATTGCAGGCAGGTCAATCTGGGCTGCAAGTGGGCGAAATTGTGAGCTCATAAGGCCTTGAGTCTAATGCAGGGCAGTTAGCCAGCCGTAATCGCGCCATTCCTCACGCGAGCCTGACTTTCTCGCCAGAATAAATCCACCGTCATATATGAGTGGCATATTTGGTAGAAGGGGAAAAAGAGCATAAGGTGCGCGGCGTGTCAGCAAAAAAGGTAGTGAAGAAGGCGGCTAAGAAGGCCCCTGCCACAAAAGCTCCTGCAAAGAAAGCTGCTGTGAAGAAGGTCGCAAAGAAGGCGCCAGCAAAGAAGGCACCTGCCAAGAAAGTTGTCGCAAAGAAGGCACCAGCCAAGAAAGCTCCAGTGAAGAAGGCAGCTCCAGTAAAGAAAGCCCCAGGAAAACCTTTTCCGTCGAAGACGGGAAAGCCAACACTGACCGTTGATGAGAAATCCCAGACTGTCTCAGTTGCAACAGTTGTCGCACCAGTTGCCGCACCAGTTGTTGAAGAGCGTCGCCTCGTTATGCCACCTCCGCCTCGTCCGGTAAAGAGTGGAAAGAAAGTTGCACCGCTTAAGCCAATCAAATCAGCTCCGACACCCGTCACGGCTGCAGCGGGAGAGACCCCATGGAGTGCGACAGAGCTCAAAGCGATTCGCGTCGAACTTACAAAAGAGTTAGCCCGTCTTAAGCACGAGTTAGAACTTGTTGAGGCCGAGATGGAAGAGTTGATTGCTGACTCTGGTGAAGGCGCCGGCGACGATCAGGCCGATTCTGGAACAAAGACCTTTGAGCGCGAACATGAAATGTCTCTTGTCATCAATGCTCGAGATATGGTCTTGCAGACTGAACGCGCACTTGAGCGTATTGAAAATAAGAGTTATGGCAACTGCGAAGATTGCGGAAATCCCATCGGTAAAGAACGGTTGCAGGTATTTCCTCGTGCAACTCTCTGCATGATCTGTAAGCAGAAAGAAGAGCGACGCTAAAGGTGCCTCTGGCAAGATTTACCAATTACTGGCAACGTCTCTACTTTCTCGCCGCCATCATCTGGGCGATCGATTACACAACAAAGGTCTGGGCTCTCAATAACATCAGCCAACGCGAGCCACGAGAGATCATTGGATCTTTCCTACAACTACGCCTGGTCTTCAATCCTGGTGCAGCATTTAGTTTTGGAACAAATATCACCTTTATCTTCACCATTCTCGCCTTAGCTGCGATAGCAGTCATTGCCTACTACGCAATCAAGATCGAAAATCGTTGGTGGGCTGTCGTCCTTGGTTTGGCTCTTGGTGGAATCCTTGGCAATCTCACAGATCGCATATTTCGCGCTCCATCATTTTTCAATGGCCATGTAGTTGATTGGATCGAACTTCCACGCTGGCCAGTCTTTAACGTTGCTGACATTGCTATCGTCTGCGCCGCGCTACTATCAGTACTGCTTGTCGCTAAGGAGATTCCTCCTTTTACCCCACCGGGTGCGCTGAAGTAATCAGAAATTCATTAAGCGGTAATTGAGGAGTTCCATGGCAAGAGAGTTACGCACCCTGAGCGTTCCTGAGGGTGTTGCTGGAGAGCGTATCGATAGCGCGCTAGTACGCGTTCTCGGCCTCTCTCGCTCAGCCATTGTTCGCCTGATTGATGATGGCGATATCACGTGCGCAGGTGCACCTCTTGGAAAATCTGATCGCGTTGCTGCAGGTCAAGTGATTGAGGTACTTCTACCCGATACGGTTGAGAAGGATCCAATTCCACTTACTCCGCTTGAGGGTTTAGATATTGTCTATAACGATGACCACATCTTGGTGATCAATAAACCTGTGGGGTGTGCCGCGCACCCAAGTCCTGGATGGCATGGACCAACAGTTGTCGGCGCGCTAGCTGCAGCTGGTTACACGATCTCGACATCGGGAGCGCAAGAGCGTGCAGGTATCGTGCACCGATTAGATGTTGGAACAAGTGGGTTGATGGTCGTTGCAAAAACTGATCGCGCCTTTACAGTACTTAAGGAAGCATTTCGCACTCGTAGCGTTGATAAGACCTATCACGCACTTATTCAGGGACATATTGATCCTCCAACCGGAACAATTGATGCGCCAATCGATCGCCACCCAAAGGTTGATCATCGCTTTGCAGTTGTCGCGGATGGAAAAGAGAGCATCACTCACTACGAGTTGATTGAGTATTACCGCGCTGTGACAATGGTGAAGGTCGAGCTTGAGACTGGTCGCACCCATCAGATTCGCGTGCACTTCAACGCCTTGGGCCACCCACTCGTTGGCGACACCATCTATGGCGCAGATCCTGTTCTGGCGAGGGCGCTACAGATGTCACGTCCGTGGCTACATGCCAAGGAGCTCCGCTTTGATCACCCGATCACGGGCGAGTCGATGGAGTTCAAGGCTCCATATCCAGATGACCTTCAGGCTTGCCTGGCGTTGCTATCCGATGCTGTGATTCCGTAAGTGCTAATTTAGCCAGCCTATGAGCGGCAACCCTTCAGATTCTTTTGTGCACCTGCATGTACATACCGAGTACTCCATGCTCGATGGTGCTGCGCGCGTGGGGGATTTAGTCGCTGAAGTTGCCCGACAAGAGATGCCTGCAATTGCTATGACAGATCACGGCAATGTCTTTGGCGCATTTGATTTCTACAAGCAGGCGACGAAAGTTGGCGTTAAACCGATCATCGGTATTGAGGCATACATCGCCCCTGAATCACGGCATGAGAAGAAGCGCGTGCAATGGGCAAGTGGTGGCGAAGATGATGTCTCAGGCGGCGGCGCATATACACATATGACAATACTTGCTGAGAATAATCAGGGTCTGGCAAATCTATTTCGTCTCTCTTCCCTTGCATCCCTTGAGGGCTATTACTACAAGCCGCGTATGGATCGCGAGCTTCTCTCACGATATGCCGATGGATTGATAGCAACTACTGGTTGCCCAGGTGGTGAAATCCAGACGCGTCTTCGCATGGGAAATTATCGTGAGGCCCTTCGAGCAGCAAGTGATTATCGAGATATCTTCGGTGCAGCAAACTTCTATCTTGAAGTGATGGATCACGGTATCGACATTGAAAATCGCGTCAAGGCAGATCTCTTAAAGCTTGGCAAGGAACTTAAACTGCCACTACTTGCAACGAACGACCTCCACTACACATTCCATGAAGATGCTGCAGCCCACGAGGCCCTGCTCTGCGTTCAATCTGGCTCAACACTTGCAGATCCCAAGCGATTTAAATTTGATAATAGTGAGTTCTATGTAAAGACAGCGGCGCAGATGCGCGAGCTCTTCAAAGATATTCCAGAGTCATGCGATAACACCTTACTCATTGCAGAGCGCTGCAACGTCACTCTGCGCGAAGGTGAGAACCTTCTGCCGCAATTTGATGTACCTGCCGGTGAGACAGAAGATTCTTGGCTGCGCGCACTCTCTCATAAAGGTCTCAAAGAACGTCTTGGAGATCGAACAACTCCAGAGCACATCACGCGCCTAGATTATGAACTCGATGTCATGGTCAAGATGGGATTTCCTGGCTACTTCCTTGTTGTTGCAGATCTCTGTTCACACGCACGCAAAGTTGGAATACGTGTAGGGCCTGGCCGTGGATCTGCAGCGGGATCACTTGTTGCTTATGCACTTGGAATCACTGGGCTTGATCCAATAGAACACGGCTTGCTCTTTGAGCGCTTTCTTAATCCAGAACGAATCTCTATGCCAGATATCGATCTCGACTTCGACGAGCGTCGCAGATCAGAGATGATTCGCTACGCGACTGAAAAGTATGGCGATGATCGCGTTGCTCAGATCATCACCTACGGAACCATTAAATCTAAGCAGGCTCTTAAAGATGCAACGCGAGTACTAGGTTATCCATATGCCATTGGCGAAAAACTCACGAAGGCACTTCCACCATCTGTGATGGGTAAAGACATCACCTTGGGTGGAATCTTTGATAAAGATGACCCTCGCCATGGCGAAGCTGGCGAGTTCCGTACCTTGTATGAGACCGATGTCGACTCAAAGCGCGTTGTAGATCTGGCACGTGGACTTGAAGGATTGAAGCGCCAGTGGGGAGTACATGCCGCTGGTGTCATCCTCTCTCGTGAACCCTTACTTGATGTCATCCCAATCCATCGTCGTGAAGCAGATGGAGCGATCATCACCCAATTCGATATGGGTGCATGTGAGGCAACTGGCCTACTCAAGATGGACTTCCTTGGTTTACGTAACCTCTCTGTTCTCGATGATGCACTAGTAAATATCAAACTTAATCTTGGAATCGATGTCGTCCTTGAAGATCTTCCGCTCAGTGATGCCAAGACATTCGAACTGCTCGGTCGCGGTGACACATTAGGTGTATTCCAACTCGACGGTGGACCAATGCGCGCACTCCTTCGCAGCATG
>JACCDK010264833.1_pt1 | contig 41124 bp, 32 predicted proteins | sample 7445871 | NCBI WGS metagenome assembly JACCDK01 (sample SAMN15323436, study PRJNA562643) | freshwater metagenome | isolation source: river surface water | place: USA:Blue River Watershed | collected 2017-08-15 | reverse complement strand
TTGAGTTCAAGCCACTCGAAAAAGGCTACGGTGTTACCATTGGTAACGCACTTCGTAGAATTTTACTTTCCTCTTTGGAAGGTTATGCGATTACAAGCGTTAAAATTTCTGGTGTTCTCCACGAATTCTCTGCAATAGAAGGTGTTCATGAAGATGTTTCGGAAATTATCCTTAACCTAAAGAAGATTCGTTTTAAGAAAGCGCAAGAAATTCTAGATAACAAAGTGAATATCAAAGTGAAAGGCAAAGAAGCCTTTACCGCTGGTGATATCGCGAATTTTACCCCATATTTTACAATTCTGAATCCTGAATTGGTAATTTGTCACTTAGATTCATCAAAAGAATTAGAAGTAGAAATTATCATTGAAAAGGGTCGTGGATATGTTCCTGCAGATGAGCCTAGAGCTAATGAATTAGCCTTCGGACATATTGCAATTGATTCTATCTACACGCCGATCAAAAACGTGAAGTTTAGCGTTGAAAATACCCGTGTAGAACAAAAAACGGATTATGAAAAATTAATCCTTGATATTGAGACTGATGGTTCAATTCATCCAGAAGATGCTTTAAAAGGCGCTGCTCATATCTTGATTCAACACTTTATGTTATTCTCTGATCAAACAATGACATTTGAAGCTCCTAAAACGGAAGAAGATAACATTGTTGATGAAGAAATGTTACACATGCGTAAATTGTTGAAAACTTCTTTAGCAGATCTTGATTTATCTGTGCGTGCTTACAACTGCTTGAAATCAGCAGATGTTCGTACCTTAGGTGAGTTGGCTAGCTTAGAAATTTCAGACATGATGAAGTTTAGAAATTTTGGTAAGAAGTCATTAACAGAATTGGAACAATTAATTGAAGAAAAAGGCTTAACCTTCGGTATGGATGTTGCGAAATACCGCTTGGATGAGGATTAATAATTTAACAAAGTAATAGGTGATTTGCTGTTAAGTAAATTAACCGCAGCCTTCGGGCTTTTAACTTACGAAATTTTACAATGAGACACGGAAAAAAATTTAATCATTTAGGAAGAACTTCCTCACACAGAGCAGCTTTGTTATCAAACCTTGCTTCATCATTAATTTTGAACAAGCGTATTGAAACAACTGTTGCAAAGGCTAAAGAACTACGTAAATACGTTGAGCCTCTAATTACAAAATCTAAAACAGATAACACAAACAACCGTCGTGTAGTTTTCTCTTATCTTCAAAATAAAGAAGCTATCAAGGAATTGTTTGGTATAATTTCTGAAAAAGTTGCAAGCCGTCCAGGTGGTTACACACGTATTATTAAATTAGGTAATCGTTTAGGTGATAATGCTGAGGTTTGTTTCATAGAATTAGTTGACTTCAACGAAACAATGTTAGCAGCAGCTGCAGAAAAAGGAGCTAAAACTCGTAGAAGCAGAAGAGGTGGTGCTAAGAAAGAAGCAGAAGCTGCTCCGGTAGTAGTTGCTGAAACTGCTGAAGAACCATCTGCTGAAGTTGTTGAAGAAGAAGTTGCAGTAGCAGCTGAAGAAACAGCAGCACCTGCTGAAGAGGTTCAGGAAGAACCAGCTTCAGAGGAGCCTACAGAAGAAAAAGGAGAAGATGCCTAATTGGCTCTAATCGATATTTTTTTGGAGGGCTTCAACTTTCGGTTGAAGCCCTTTTTTTGAAATAAAAAGTATTCCAAATTATTTTTATCATTTTATGAAAAGCATTTTGTCACAACCTGCAGTTCTTCTCTTACAAGATGGTACGATTTTTCAAGGCAAAGCCCTAGGTAAAATTGGAACACATGGTGGAGAAATTTGTTTTAATACAGGTATGACTGGCTACCAGGAAATCTATACAGATCCTTCCTATGCTGGACAAGTTATTATCAATACTACATCGCATATTGGTAATTATGGTGTGATCTCAACTGAAGAAAGTGAATCTTCAAAAGTTCAAATTGCTGGAATGGTTTGTAATGAATTTGCAACTATTCACTCCCGTGGAACAGCAGACCAGTCGCTTCAAGAATTCCTTGAAAATGCGGGAATTGTTGGTATTTCAGGTATTGATACCCGAGCTTTAGTTCGTCATATACGTACCAAAGGGGTGATGAATTGCCTCATTTCATCCGAGATATTCGATGTGGCAACATTGACATCAGAGTTAGCAAAAATTCCTTCCATGGAAGGTTTGGAATTATCTTCTACTGTTTGTACCCAAGAGCCTTATTTTTTAGGAGATGAAAATTCTGAAATAAAAATTGCAGTGCTCGATTTAGGAGTTAAGAAAAGTATTCTAACTAACTTTACAGATCGTAATTGTTACCTCAAAATATTTCCTGCAAAATCTTCTTTTGAAGAAATTTCTTCTTGGAATCCAACTGGATATTTCGTTTCAAATGGTCCGGGTGATCCTGCAGTGATGCCTTATGCAGTTGAAACCGTTTCAAGAATGTTAGATTCTGATAAACCTGTTTTTGGAATTTGTTTAGGACACCAAATTTTGGCTCAGGTTTGTGGATTAAAAACCTATAAAATGCACAATGGTCACAGAGGCTTGAATCATCCTGTGAAAAATTTAATGACAGGCCTTTCTGAAATTACTTCCCAAAATCATGGTTTTGCAGTTAAACTTGAAGACTTGAAGGCAAGTGATCGAGCTGAATTAACCCATATAAATTTGAACGACCAAACGGTAGAGGGTCTGCGTGTTAAAGGGAAAAAAGCATTCTCAGTACAACATCACCCAGAGGCTAGTCCGGGACCTCATGATTCACGTTATCTGTTTGATCAATTTGTTGATTTATTGAAATAATAAAAGAGCCGGAACTAATTCCGGCTCTTTTTATTTTAAACCAAATAATTTATTTTTCTTAATCTGGGTCGCAACTAATTTAGGGACAAAATTTTCCCATTCTGGATCACCCTTTTCAATCAATTTTAATACTTGATCGGTGCGAATATCCATAAGCTTTTTATCATAAAGCGATATGTCCGCCAACTTTTGATTATCTAATAAATATTGGAATAAACCTTGTAAGTGATGTTCCGTTTTAAAATTATTAAGGTTTACAATTTCACCATCTTCATCAACGGTAGGGTACAAAAAGAGCTTAATATTAAAGCCAAATAATTGTCCGAATGCACTTAGAATGCCGCCGGGTAAATCTTTGTAGTGCTTTTCTTCAAAAATATACTCCAAATTAGGCATACCCATAATCAAAGCCATTTTAAGCTTTGTAAATTGTCCTAAATACGAAACCAGTTTGAAATATTCGTGGAAATTAGAAATTAAAACTGTTTGTCCTAAAGAGCATAAAATGTCAACCCGATCTAAAAAATCTTTTTCATTGATATCCTTGTGCCCATCTGCTAAATTACGGAGTGTTAATTCAGCCAACACACAAATTTTATCATCATCGACGTCTGGCTCATTTTCAAACTGCCTCAATCCTTTTTTGATCATATCAGAAAAGATATTGGTTACAGGTCTAAATCTTCCACGGATAGCAACAATATGTTTTTTTGATAAGGCATCATATGGCTGCATTACGTTTCCATCTGGCCCAAATACCGCAGCTTCAGTATACCCGTATTTTACTAAATACAAAGACATCAGTCGATTATCCACTTCACTGAAATCTGGTCCAACAAAACGAATCATGTCAATTTCAATTCGGTCTGTTGACAAATCATCTAACAAGGAAACCAATAATTTTTCTGGATCCGAATAGTAATTAAAACAAGCATAAATTAAATTAACGCCAATTATCCCAAGCGCTTGTTGTTGCAAGACATTGTCATTGTCGAGCATATTTACGTGAATGACCACATCATTAAATGGGCCATTGGGGTGCAATTGAAAACGTAAACCTATCCAGCCATGGGCATCATTCGTTTTTTGAAAGTTCAATGCAGCTACAGTATTGGCAAAGGCAAAAAAGCGCTTTTCATCTGCTGAATCCATCAAACGTACTTGAAGCAGTTTGTATTCTCGAATTAACATTTTCATTAATCGAGGTTCACAAACGTATTTTCCAGATGCTTCTTCCCCATAAATGGCATCAGAAAATGCCATATCATAGGCAGAAATTGTTTTAGCGATTGTTCCAGATGCACCACCTGCCTTAAAAAAATTTGCTGCTACTTCCTGTCCGGCACCAATTTCTGCAAACGAACCATAGATGCTGCGATCCAAGTTTATTTGAAGCGCTTTTTGTTTCGTGCCGATGGATTTAGTTTTTTGATTCATCGATGAAATAGTTTAAATGTTTACCAAGGCTTTATTAACAAAATTATATAAAAATTAGGTTAAAACTTGTTTTTTCTTGAAAACATTCAATTAATATTTCTGAATTTTTTTTTATGATACAAGGTTAGGCCAGCCATTGGGTTTTCACTGATATGGCCAACGGTAATCCCGTTGGCCTGCATTGTTTTTCTTAAAATATCACTAAAATAAAATCCTACACTCCCTGTAAAATGAACTTTGGTAAAGCCTACTTGAGGATATTTTAGTAAGTATTTTTGTGCAAATAATTCGAACGAGTTTTGAATAAGTTGATAAATATACGGATGCTTTCGATGGTCGAAAAGAAATTTACTAAATGTAGCAAACCATCTATTGGGGAACTCCTCCTTATAGGCCTTTTGCAATATATCCATTCGATTCATTTCTCCGAATCGTTTGATAAAAATTAAACGAATTTCATCAGGTAATTCTCGATGTAAATAGGCTAAAACTAAACTTTTTCCAAGATGACCTCCGCTACCTTCATCTCCTAACCAAAAACCTAAAGGAGGAATTTGGGTTATCAATTGTCCATTTTCAAAATAACCAGAATTAGAACCTGTACCCAAAATACAGGCTATTCCAGACTCTTCACCAAGGTTGGCAATTGCAGCACTTTCTAAATCATTTTTGATAGAAATACTGTCAACATTTGAAAAAGTAGATTGGAATAAATCTCGTAATATTTCTTTTTGCTTCTCACCTGTGATGCCAGTCCCATAGTAATGTATTTCTTGAATGGAATACTGTTTAATACTTTCGATCACCTTAGCTTGTGAATTTTTAATTTCTTCAGGATTTTGATAATATGGGTTGATTCCCTCCGAATGGAAATCAATCGGTTTACTATTTTCAGGTAACAACAAACGCCAATGGGTATTAGTAGACCCACTTTCAATCAGTAGTATCATTTTATTTTTCCAATGATATTGAATTTTTCAAAAACTTTTTCTGCATGAGGTGCATCTGCTAATTCTTCTGTTAAATCCTGACCTGCCCAATGCTCATAGTGTTTTCCGTTTTTCCATAACTTGGAGGAAGTGACATCATAAATAAATCCTTGGTAAGCGACCCAAATTTCTGGTTTATCTTGCCCATTCCGCAAGGCTAATTGATTTAAAGTGTATTCTCTCAAACTCTTTTTTTTTCGAATCTACTGATAAATACTGTGATTTTCGTTTTGTGCGTAAAGATTTTTATATTTACAAAATTTTTGACACTATGAGAAAAATTTATCAATTACTGTTTTTAAGCCTTTTGTTTTTTACAATGGGATGTAGTTCTGGAACCACAGGTGGTGGCACAACTCCTACTCCTACCGAAACGGTAGCGTCTTTGATAAAGAAATCTTGGTCTGCAAGTGTAGTCTCTTGGGATGGTGTTGATCAATTTCAGAAAACTGCATCCAGCAATATCGTTAGCGGATATGCAGGATTTAAATTGGATTTGAGCGTTTCGGGTACAGTTAAATTAACTGAATTTGATGGTAATTTATTCACCGGTAATTATACTGTTTCATCAGATGAAACTACTTTAAAATTAACGGGTTTAACCTCTAGCAGTGGTGTTCCTTCTGGAACGAATGGATCATTGGATTTCACCATTGTTTCAAAGCCAACTGCTGCAGGGGCAATGACAATTGAAACCACCACTAGCTACATCAAGGCATCCAATAAAAAAGTAAAATTACAATTGGTGAGCCCATAAAATATGGAAAAAAGAACTGAGATAGGAGAAATAGGGGAGTTTGGTTTAATCAATCGAATTAACAATACATTTTCAAACAAAAATCAAGAAACAATTCTTGGTATAGGTGATGATGCAGCGGTTTTACAAACAATAAATCAAGTTGTTCATAGTACAGAACTTTTCATCGAAGGTATTCATTTTGATTTAGCTTATACTCCTTTACAGCACTTAGGCTTTAAAGTTGTGTCTGCTGCCTTATCGGATATAGCTGCAATGAATGCAATTCCAAAGCAATTAAGTTTAGGTATAGGATTGAGTAATCGATTTTCAGTAGAAGCTGTTGATACGCTTTATGAAGGGATTCAATTAGCATGTGAAGAATTTGGAGTGGATTTGGTTGGAGGTGATACAACTGCCTCACCTACAGGATTGATACTTTCTGTAAATGTGGTAGGTGAAGTGGATTCTTCTAAATTGGTAAAACGCTCTGGAGCTAAACCCAATGATGTTTTGTGTGTGACTGGCGATTTAGGTGGCGCCATCATGGGTTTACAAGCTTTGGAAAGAGAAAAACAAGTTTTTCAGGCTAATCCTGGAATGCAGCCTGAATTGGAAGGAAAATCATACGTTATCATGCGTCAATTAAAACCCATTGCCAGATTTGATATTATTCATGAATTGAATAGTCTAGGGGTTATTCCAACTGCAATGATTGATTGTTCAGATGGCTTATCTTCAGAGTTGATTCATCTGAGTAAAAGTTCAAATGTAGGAATTCGAGTTTTTGAAAAAAACATTCCAATTGATGACGAGACTTATTTGGTTGCCACCGAATTTAATTTTAGTCCTTTAACAGCTGCTTTAAATGGAGGAGAAGATTACGAATTGATCTTTACCGTTTCGCAGGCTGATTATGAAAAGGTTTCAAAAATAGCGGATGTTTCTGCTATTGGTTTTATAACTGATAGACCAGATGAGCAAATCCTCATCATGAAATCAGAACAAATTGTCCCATTAAGTGCACCAGGCTTTGGAAAATGAGAATAAAAAGGTTGCCATAATGCAACCTTACGTTTTTCCCTATATTGGCTATTTTCAGTTGATTCATTCAAGTGATTTTTTTGTCTTTTATGATGATGTAAATTTCATTAAAAAGGGATGGATTAATCGAAATCAAATTTTATTGCATAATGAACCTTATAAATTCACCATTCCATTATTAGGTGCAAGTCAAAATAAGCATATCAATGAAATAGAGGTTTTCTGGGAAAGTGGTTTTGATAAAAAATTAATTCATCAACTAGAAGTAAGTTATCGCAATGCACCCTATTTTGCTGAAGTGATGGATTTGGTCTATGGAGTATTAGGTAGTAAGCCAAAATTAATTTCTGATTTGGCTATTTCAAGTATTTTGAAAACTTGTGAGTATATTGGATTGAATCGTACCTTTCTGCGAAGTTCTGAATTAAAAATCACTAAAGATTTAGGGAGAGCAGAGCGACTTATTGCAATTACAAAACAATTTTCATCCAGCCATTATATCAATGCTATCAATGGACAGGAATTGTATGACAAAGAATTTTTTAAACAATCTGGTATTGATTTAGGCTTTTTAGCGGGGAAAATGGCACCCTATTCCCAAGGCATTGAAACTGTTTTTATTCCCTTTTTGTCGATAATAGACATAATGATGTGGAATCATAAAAACGAAATATTGTCACAAATTTCTTCGTATGAAATTATATAAATTACATATTAATATATAATTTTTTTTAAAGGTGAAATAAATATAAGTAAATTTGTATTTAGTAAACCACCTTTCTTTAGATCAGCTTATGCCTCCTGTTTCCAACAGTTATTTATTTCGTAAATTTTCAGATAGATTTCTTTCCAGGTGGTTAGTATTTGGAATTGATTTATTGGTTGTCTTCACATGTATTCTTTTTGCGACATTAGTTAGAAGGAACTTTCAAATAAGCCAAATCGATCTAGATTTATTACGTTTTAATCTTATCTTGGTTTTTTCACTTCGTTTTATCGCGTTTTTAATCTTTAAATCCTATGAGGGAATCATTAGGCATACCAGTATCGAAGATGCTTTACGAATTTTCAAAACAATATTAATTAGTACAGTTTTTGCTTCCCTGATATCTTGGATTTGGCGATACCAAATGGAAACCATTCGGTTTTTATCAGATACGTTTTCTTTCTTTATAATTGATTTCTTTTTAGCGCTGGTTAGTCTAATTGGTATTCGTATTTTCGCCAAGGCCATTTTTGAGTTTTTTACGATTACAAATTTACCTGTTTCCAATGTATTGATTTTTGGTGCTGGCTATTCAGGTATATTAACCAAAAATTTAATTGCGGCTGATAAACGAAATAATTACCATTTATTAGGTTTTATTGATGAAAATGAAACCCTAATCAATAAATCATTAGAGGGGACAAAAGTTTATAGTTTAGAGAATGCCATAGAAAAATTTATTGGCGAGTATACTAATTTATCGGTCATCATCGCTGTCAATAATCTTTCCATTCAAAAAAGAAGGTATATTTCTGATTTGTTTCTAGAAAAAGGTATTGTGGTGAAGAGTCTTCCTCCAATGAATAAATGGGTAGACGGTGGTTTTAATTTGAATCAAATTGATACAGTAAAAATTGAAGATTTATTAGGAAGAGAAATTATTCAAATGAATAATTTAGCTTTGGCTCAAGAAATAAATTCTAAAACAATTTTGGTTACAGGTGCAGCAGGTAGTATCGGTAGTGAATTGGTTCGACAATTGATAAATTATTTACCTAACAAATTAGTACTAGTTGATCAATCTGAAACGGGGATCTACGACTTAGAATTTGAATTGAAAGATAAAATTCCACAACATGTACAAGTGGTATTTTTGGTGGCAAGTGTCACGGATCCAAACCGTATGGGTAAAATTTTTAAACAATATACACCTGAAATTGTTTTCCATGCTGCTGCCTACAAACATGTACCTCTTATGGAAAATAATCCATATGAAGCCATCAAGGTAAATGTACTTGGAACGCGTTTGATTGCAGATTTGTCTGTTGAAAACAATGTGCAAAAATTTATCATGGTATCAACAGATAAGGCTGTAAATCCCACCAATGTAATGGGTGCAACAAAACGCTTAGCCGAAATGTATACCCAATCTATGAATCAATTAGAGGGGGTCTCTACACAATTTATTGCAACTCGATTTGGGAATGTTCTTGGTTCAAATGGATCGGTAATTCCTTTATTCAAAAAACAAATAGAAAAAGGTGGACCTATAACCGTAACACATCCAGAAATTACACGTTATTTCATGACAATCCCCGAGGCATGTGAATTGGTTTTAGAGGCGGCTATCATGGGCAATGGTGGTGAGGTGTTCGTTTTTGATATGGGTGATCCTGTAAAAATTGTCGACCTTGCAAAAAAGATGATAACCTTAAGTGGATTACAAGTTGGAAAAGATATTAAATTAAGTTTTTCAGGACTTAGGCCTGGAGAAAAGTTATACGAAGAGTTATTGAATAATAATGAAAATACCTTGCCAACACATCATCCGAAAATTTTAATTGCAAAAGTAAATACACCAAGCTTTGCCTTTATGGAAGTTCAAATCAATGATTTGCAAACAATCCTAGACATGGGGACGAACACTCATTTGGTGGCAAAAATAAAGGAAATTATTCCAGAATATTTATCAAATAATTCAGTATTTGAAAAACTTGACAGCGGCTTACCTAAAAAGAGGTAATTTTTCTAGCGATCAGGATAGAAATTAAGGTGAAAAATACGGCCCCTAAAATATCAATAGTGTAATGAATATGCTGTATAAGTAATAAATAGGCCAACAATATGGTCAAAGTAATTGCAATTGTTTTTTCAGCTTTCCCTTTCAAAAAATAACACACAAAGATCATTGTTGCGGTATGTCCGGAAAAAAACAAATCTTTAGTGATTGCCAAATTTTTTCCATAAATAAAAATCTCAGCCAATGGATCATGTAGTTCTACTAAATTTTGAGGGGGATTCAAGGGTATAAAATAAATGCAGATAAACCGAAGTGTGGTTTCTATGTTGAAAGCCCAAGCAAACCAAATAAATAATTTAGGTTGTTTGAGTAATTGCAAGAGTAGGTAAATTACCGAAAGATATATGATTCCAAATATTAAATAGGAATGATTGTTTGCAGGAACTATTTGTAATAAATAATCGTTTAAATCATATCCCTCCCTTAATTGAATATATTGAAAAAAATCATCTGCTTTCCATGGGAAAATAGAAAAATATAAAATAGCCAAATAGAAAAACCAACGAAATTTAGTTTGTGAAAGTGCTGTTTTCCAATTCTCTACTATATTCTCCGAGGGCTTATTCATTTATAATTGCTGAATCATTTATATTTGGTGATGAAAAAATCTTATAATATGACAAAATTAACGCATCTTTTTGGAAAAACTTTTTTCGGAGTAGTTTTGTTTACTTCTTTGTTGGTTTTTTCATGTGGTAACAAAGTTAAATCCAATGATTTGCAAAAAGAAAAGCAAAATTTAAAAAAAATGGAAAAAATTACATTTGGAGCTGGTTGTTTTTGGTGTGTGGAAGCTGTATTTCAGCAAGTAAAAGGAGTTGAATCTGTTACCTCAGGATATATGGGAGGTAAAATAAAAAATCCAACATATCGTGAAGTATGTTCCGGTCTAACAGGCCATGCAGAGGTTTGTCAACTTACCTACGACCCTTCCATTGTTTCCTTTGATAAGTTATTAGAAATTTTTTGGCAAACCCATGATCCGACAACACTTAATAGACAAGGGCATGATGTGGGTACCCAATATCGATCAGCTATTTTTTTCCATACAGAGGCTCAAAAAAATACGGCACTAGCGTGGAAAGAAAAATTAAATTCACAAAAGGTTTTTCCTGACCCAATTGTTACAGAAATTGTGGAAGCGTCTGCATTTTATCCAGCCGAAGATTACCATCAAAATTATTTCAGAGAAAATGGGCAAGAACCGTATTGTCAAATAGTGATTAAGCCTAAAATGGATAAATTTTTAAAGCAATTTAAAGAGGTTTTAAAATAAATTAGAAACCACCTTTATCATAGAAGCTTCTTCGCCTTGATATTTTTAAATCTTGTAACAAAGAACTCTTTACGCGTAAGTCAAATGAGTAATTACTTGCTCTACCAAAAAATGGACTTGCAATGGGTGTCCAGTTAAAATTCATTTCCCAACAATGTAGATCTCGATGAACAGATAGTGTTGTGTAGGTAAGTCCTTTGAATTTAAAATCATATCCGGAGTTTACAGAGATCTTCCATTTTTCCGAAAGACTTAAATCTCCTTGAAATGTCATACCACTGATCTCCTGTGGAGTGGCCAAGCCAGTTTTGAACATACTGTATTGATAAGAGAAGGAGAAAGTCCAAGGAATATTCCAATCTACATAATCTTCTAAATTTCGATTGATTTGATTCAATTGACTTTGGCTTCCAAAGGCGCTTGTTTTGGGTTTATCGGTGCCCTTTGGACTAAATCTTCTTCCTATTGAAAAATTGAAAGATTGAAGTCGTGCGAGACCTTCTCCTAATTTGATCATTAAATCTGTGGTTCTTCGACCAACCTGAGGAAAAAATTGATCTTGAACATATAGATAGGGATCAAGCGAGCCACCTAAATTGATGTCAAATTTATTTACACGAGAAGCCGCATTGAATCCTAAATTGGATAATGGGAATTCTTTGGCCAATAAATTATAACTTCCATTAATTCCAAAATTATCAATAATCGCAATTTTTTCACTTTGTTTGGTGGCAGTATCCGACTTGGATTTAACCTTTGCCTCCAAAGTGTTTTGAAGACCAAAGCTTATCGCTCCAGATGCACCTCCATAACTTGTAATCCGGGGGTCAAAAACACTTATCCTACGTATATCTCCTATTTGTTCAATGCCATCGGCATTGATGAATTTTCGATTATTAATCCGAACGTCCTGGTAAAATCCAAAAGAAGGGTCTGAATAATCTGGAGTATAACTAATGCTTACACTTGGTGCAATGGTATGCCGTATTCCCTCCAATCTTCCTTTTTTGAAACGCAGGGTTCCGTACAAGCGAGTGTTCATGCTTGCTGAAAACGACATTTGTTGAGAGAATTTAGGTAAACCTCCAATGGTGTCAATTTTAACCGTTGAATCACTCTTCATATAAGTATACTTGTAGCTACGTGTATACATATTTCCAGACAAAGAAACCCCAGGAGTTAAATTGATATATCGATTGATTTTAATGTTAGGCAAAGATAATGGAATAGAGTAAGTGAATTTTGTTTGTGCCTTTTCCAATAATTTTGGTAGGGTTTCTAAATTAACAGGTAAGACACCTGCTGGTAAATCAGATAAGGAACTCGGTATAAATGGCTTTTGAATGGTTCCTCGTAATTCATTGGAGGCACGAGGATAAACGTCAAATTCATAACGCGTGTACAAATCAGAAACTTGATTATTAAGGCTAATGCTTCCCGAAAAATCTAAACCAATTCTGAATTGGTCAATAAATCTATCTTGAATCGATTTTTTTCTTTTAAAGGGTTGAAATTGATTCATCCCAAAGTTAAAATCAGTTCCCGCATCCATGATACGGGTGGTTGTATTTTGATTCACACGGAAGGATATTCCTGTTCTAATATTTTGACCAAAATTTTTCGAATATTGAATGGCAGAGCTTACCGTATTCGATAAATATTGTTGTGAACTGAATGTATTAAATTGATTATATGAATTTGATACTAAATTGACAGATGCAGAGAAAGATGAATTTCCTGTTGATCGTGGACTATGAGACCATTGAATAGCAAAGTCGGTGCGGTAGGTTGGGTTAAACTCTGCACCATTGGAGTTTTTATTATAGGCTAAATTGAAATTACCAGAATACCTATATTTCTTATTGTATTGTGAATTTGCTCCAAGACCCCATCCACCTTTTGAATAGATTTGACTGGTAAAACGGACACCAATATTTTCACTTGCAGCCCAATAATAGCCTCCGTCTCTCAAATAAAATCCTCTACCATTAGGCTCTTCCCCGTAGGTGGGAAAAAGGATACCAGACTTTCCCGCTTCTTTTGGTTGAGAATAAGGAAAAAATCCGAAAGGTAGCCCAATTGGCAATGGAATATCATTTAGCTCAAAATTGAAAGGTCCAGAAATAATTTCCTTTCGACCCACTACCTTGATTTTTCTGGCACGTATGTTGAAATGCGGGTGTGAAAGATTACAGGTTGTATATATTGCATTCCGAATATACATGTTTTCTTCCTCATCTTTTTTTACATTGCTCCCATGTATAAACCCGTCTCCTTGTTGGGTAACAATCTCTTTGATGATTGCCTTTTTAGTTTTGAAATTATATCGAATTTCTTTTGAGTCATATTTGTCAGAACCCTGCATAAACAAAGGAAGACCTACTTCTTTTTTGGAGGTAGAATCATAGGTTCCTTTTGCAAAAACTTCGTTTTTAGCCCAATCCAATCGAATATAATCGGCCTCTAAACTGATTTGTCCGTACTTCACCTTTGCTCCACCATATAAATTGACTACTTGATTTTCTGCATCCAAAATAGTTGAATCTACAGCTGAATAAAATACGGTGGTCTCTAATTGCGTTTTAGAGGTATCTTTTTTGATTGAAGCCTGTTGGGTACTGTCAGGTATAATTAGTTTTTGTGCCACCAATTGACCTGGGAGCATAAAAGCAAAACAGATACTGAAAGACAATATGATATATTTACAGACCGAATTCAATTAAATTCAAGGTTAAAACGTATATTTGTTGTTAAAAAGAATACAAAATTACATTATTGTTGGTTCTTAGCGTAATATTTCAAAATTTATGTTTTCTTTTCGTACAATTTTAAACGTAATTTTAATCTGCTTAGTCTTAGGTTTAGGTTCTTTTGATTTTAATGAGCCCATTAAGTCAACAAAGAAAAATTTACTTAAAACAGTCTGTTTGGATGCTGGTCATGGTGGAAAAGATCCAGGTTGTCATGGTCCTAAAGGAAATCAAGAAGGAAAGGTAACGTTAAAAATAATTTTAGAGGTTGGTAAGCAATTGAAAGCACTATATCCTGATTTGAAAATTGTGTATACAAGAGATACGGATACTTTTGTTGAATTAAATGAGCGAGCTAATATTGCCAATCGAAACAAATCTGATTTATTTATTTCAGTACATTGCAATGCTGCCTTAAATAAGACGGCTTATGGTACTGAAACCTATACGATGGGTTTGCACAAAACAGATGGTAATTTAAATGTTGCAAAACGCGAGAACTCTGTAATTTTACAAGAAAAGGATTATGAAAACACTTATGGTGGTTTTGATCCTAACTCACCACTCTCGCACATTATGATGGCGAACTACCAAAGTGCTTTTATGGCAAATTCGGTAAAGTTTGCCTCATTTATCGAGAATCATTTTGCTAAAACCTACAACAGAAAAAGTTTTGGGGTAAAGCAAGCTGGTTTTTTAGTTATTTGGAGAACAGCCATGCCAAGTGTTTTGGTTGAAACGGGATTTTTAACAAATCCAGAAGAAGAAGAATATTTATCTTCTGAAAAAGGACAGCTTGAAGTTGCTGATGCAATTGTTAGAGCATTTAAACAGTATAAAGAAGACTTTGAAAAATAGAACAAGATGTTCAAAAGCAATGAATTAAAGGTTGGGTTTTTAGCCTTAATAACATTTTTAATATTATACTTTGGATTTAATTTTCTAAAAGGAAATGATTTGTTTACCAGCTCCAATTTATATTATGTCGAATACGACAATGTAGATGGTTTACAAGTATCTAATCCGGTCATGATGAATGGAATTGAGGTGGGCAAAGTAAAAGAGGTTAAATTGCAGCCTGATAAAGGGAATAAAATACTAGTTACCCTTCGCCTCAATAAGGATTTACACATTAAAGACCAAAGTACCGTAACTTTAGCAGATGGAGCCTTGTTGGGAGGGAAAATTATATTAATTAATCTGGCAGGATCTAAAGAATTACCTGAAGGAGCTTATATAAAAGGAACAACTGAGACAGGTTTAACCAATTTATTAAAAGAAAGAGCAATTCCAGTGCTATCAAATGCTGATTCTCTTCTGGTTTCTTTTCGCGCTATTTCCAAACGTTTTGAAAAAACAGGCGATTATTTAAATACGCTTTTATCAAATTCAAATAGTGCAGTAAATGGTTTGAATAATTCCGTAAATGGATTGGTTTCCGATAATAGAGATAATTTAGCTCAAATTTCTACCAATCTTAAATTACTTTCCAATGATTTGGTGGAAACGGAAAAACAACTTAAACCTCTTTTGGGGAAATTTAATACAATTGCAGACTCATTGCAAGCCTTGAAATTGGGTAAAACTGTTAATGAAATAAATGCTTCTTTAAGTTCTGTCCAAAAAATTGTGCAATCATTGGAGCAAGGAAAAGGTTCAGCAGGTAAACTTCTTAAAAACGATAGTTTATATGTAAGTTTAAATAAGACATTGGTCAATTTAGATAAATTATTATTAGACTTTAGACTTCAACCAAAACGGTATTTAAATATTTCTGTTTTTGGTAAAAAAACGCCTCCACCTAGCAATTCCAATGAGTGATTCTAATTTAACCATTCAAGTAAGTATTTCTGCATCCGTAGAAATAGCTGAAATTTTAATGGCTGAATTAGCCGAAATTGGTTTCGATATTTTTGAAGAAAATGCTACTGGCATGGATGCTTTTTGTCTTGAAAACTTATTTGAGCCCTCTCAAATGCAAGCAATTTTTGAGCGCTATGCTCCTTTAGGTCCAATTGATTATACAATTCAAAAAATTGAAAAACAAAATTGGAATGAAGTTTGGGAGACTAATTATGATCCAATTCGTATCAGCAATAAGGTTTTTATTCGTGCAAGTTTTCATGCGCCAGAACCTGGCTATCAATTGGATTTAGTCATAAATCCAAAAATGTCATTTGGAACCGGTCACCATGAAACTACTAGTTTAATGGTTGAAAATTTATTTGCAATCGATTTGGGTAATAAATCTGTTTTAGATGCTGGCACAGGTACTGGCATTCTTGCCTTTGTGGCTAAAAAATTAGGAGCCAAATATGTAAGAGGATTTGATATCGATGAGTGGTCGGTTGAAAACTCCATCGAAAATGCACAGTTAAATAAGTGCGAAGATGTTGTCTTTGTAAAAGGTACTATACGGGAAGAAGACCAAATGCAATACGATGTTTTAATTGCAAATATCAATCGAAATATTCTTTTAGATGAGATGGAAGAATATGCAAAACGTTTGCATTCAGGTGGATATTTGTTATTGAGTGGATTTTACCTTCAAGATGTTCCAAGCCTTACAAAGAAAGCTGCATCTTTCGGAATTCATCAAATTAACTTCTTGGAGAAAAATAATTGGGTCTCTTTGCTTTTGAAAAAGCAATAGAAAATGATTTTATTTTCAATTTTTTCTTGTATTTTTGAAAGTTTGACATATTATGCCCATTTGATTGGGCATTTTTAGCATGAAAATTACCCCAAGTAAACCTTTTCAAGTTGTTTATTCAATTCTCTCACACGAATGCCTTGGCTTTTTGTTCGATGTTTTTGTGGTGCAACTAAATGAAAAAGGCCAATTAACCTGGGAGTATCAAACACTCACATCTCGTAATTTTAATGAATTTGAGCATCAATTAGATGATCGTGACCGTTCGGCAGTTACATTGATTGAGGCGATTAAGCCATCAATGATTTATGAGAAATACAATACGCAAAAGAAAAGACCTCAGGAGGAGTTTTTCCTTAAGACTTTTGATCCAGAAAAAGGAGAAAAAGACCTTTGCGAGGTGATATTGCAATTAGTTGAAAAGAAGCGTGCTCAAATCTTCGATTTAATCTGTCCTGATAAAACATTGTTCATCATGGGGAATGATGGCAATCCAATGCGACAGGCGGTTCAAATTCAAGCTGAACCAGTGGAGGTGTTATTTCATTTTATGCGAAATGAAGAAAATACGCATTATTTTCCTTCTTTAAAGCACCAAGGTGTCAAACTAGAGTTTCAATACAAAGATGCTATGATTCTTTGCGATGAGCCAGCATGGATGTTGTTGAATCAGAAATTATATCATTTTAAACCAGCCCTAGAAGGTAAAAAATTAAAGGCCTTTTTGAATAAAAAATTTGTCGTTATTCCTAAAAACATGGAAGAAGACTATTTCAAAAAGTTTGTTAAAAGTATGGTTGCACGTTATCCTGTGCATGCCAAAGGATTTGAAATCATCAATTCAGAAAAAAATTGCCAATATTTATTGTCGTATGGTCCATTAGGTCCAAAGATTGAGGATGCTGATGAATCAAAGCCGGGCAAAAAAAGTGCAACGGCATTGGAGGCTGCTGATCGTTGGCAATTTGTTTTGTCCTTTCAATATGGAAATAATCGATTCCCATGGGACAATCTAGGAGCTGAAGCCAATGTGTTATTTGAGAAAAAGGGTGATTCCTATTCCTTTCAAAAGATTATGAGGTCGCTCTCTAAAGAAAAGAGAGCTTTTTCAGCTTTAAAAAATTTAGGACTTCCAATGGAATTGGATGGCCGTGCCGTCATTTCTAGAGGTGAAGCAGTACAATGGTTAACTATTAATAAGCAAGCGATAGACCAGGCAGGTTTTACGCTGCAATTTAAAGGAGATGGTCAAGCACCACGGTACTTTTTGGGTAAACCAGAAATTAAAATCAGAATTGGTGAAAAATTAGATTGGTTTGATGTTCAAGCCATTATCTCTTTTGGCGAGTTTCAAATTCCGTTTTTGAAAATCAGGCAGCTGATTTTAGCTAAGAAACATGAATTTCATTTGCCTGATGGATCAATTGCAATGATTCCAGATAATTGGTTCCATGATTACCAAGACCTATTTTATTTCTCTGAAACGAGGCCTGGAGACGACGGTATCTATTTGAAAAAGCAACATTTCCAGTTAGTCCAGGAATGGGAAAACCAAGACTTAATCAAAACGGCGCTTCGACAAAAAACGATTCAAGATTTAACGTTAATGACTAAGGAATACCCTGTTCCTAAAAACTTTAAAGGGACTTTAAGGCCTTATCAATTGGAAGGGTATCGTTGGATGCGTACAAGACAATCGGCCGGATTGGGAGCGTGCTTAGCAGATGACATGGGATTGGGTAAAACAGTTCAAACACTTTGTTTACTTCAAAGTCTCAAGGAAGCAGGGGAGACTTTGCCAAGTTTACTAGTTATGCCCACATCTTTACTTTACAATTGGGAAATGGAAGCTAAAAAGTTTACTCCTCAATTACGTGTAATGGTTTATAGTGGAAACCAAAGAGAAAAATTGCAAAGCCAAATTACAAAGGTTGATTTGGTTTTATGCTCTTTTGGTATGGTCCGTTCAGATATAGATTGGTTTGAAAAACAGCAATTTGCCTATGTAATTTTAGATGAGTCGCAGGCAATTAAAAATCCTTTAGCCAATATTACAAAAGCGGTTCAAAAATTAAATGCTAAGTATCGTCTGGTTATGACGGGTACACCACTGGAAAATTCCACGCTTGACCTTTGGTCACAAATGAATTTTGTTAACGCCGGTTTGTTAGGTACTCAACGCTATTTTAAGGATCATTTTCAAGTACCAATTGAGAAAAAAGCTGATATTGAGAAGAAAAAACGATTATATTATCTTATTAAGCCCTATTTATTACGACGGGAAAAAAGGCAAGTAGCAGCAGATTTACCTGAGAAAATGGAGTCTGTTACTTATTGCGCCATGTCTGATGAGCAAGAGAAATTATATGATAAAACGAAATCGTTTTACAGAGATGCTTTATTAAAACAAATCAAAGACGAAGGCTTACAAAAATCTCGTTTTTCAGTTTTACAAGGTTTAACCAAATTACGACAATTAGCGAATCATCCATTGTTGGTAGATGAAAATTATGAAGGTGATTCAGGTAAGATGGAAGCTGTAATGGAAAAATTAGAAACTATATTAGAACAGCATCATAAAGTGTTGATTTTTAGTCAATTTGTACAACATTTAAATATTATTCGTAAAAAATTGGATGCCATGGGCATCTCCTATGCGTATTTAGATGGTGGAACAGGCGATAGAAAAGGACAAGTTGAAAGTTTCCAAAAAGAAGATGGGCAATCTGTCTTTTTAATTTCATTAAAAGCAGGAGGTGTTGGTTTGAACCTAACTGCTGCTGATTATGTATTTTTATTAGATCCATGGTGGAATCCTGCAGCTGAGGCACAAGCTATTGATAGAGCACACCGAATAGGACAAAAACGTACCGTATTTACCTATAAGTTTATCAGTAAGCAAACTGTCGAAGAAAAAATATTAGCCCTTCAGCAACGCAAGCTCGATTTAGCCAATGAATTAGTTACCTCAGATGAGAGTATTTTGCGGGCTTTAAGTGAAGATGAAGTTTTGGATTTATTATCCTAAATTTTGATTAAAATGTTTTTAGCCACTTCGTGACTAATAAATACGGGTTGTTTACCCTCTATTGAAAGTAAAATGGAACGGTCAAAATTATTAATTTCTAAAATTTGAAGTTTTGATCCAAGATTCAACTCTAATTTGGTGAGTAATTGTAAAAAAACAGTCGAATCTTGAGCCACTCCCATCAATTTACAGGAAGTATTTGCTTTACAATCAGATAAGGCTTGGTAACCTAAATCTGGTAACACACCATCTTTGTTTGGAATTGGGTCACCGTGTGGATCAACCTTCGGAAAACCTAAAAATGCATCTAATTTGTTAATGAGTTCATCCGATTCAATATGTTCCAATTGTTCAGCAATTTCATGTACCTCGTCCCAATTGAATCGCATTTTTTCAACTAAAAATACCTCCCATAAACGATGTTTGCGAACAATATTTAGAGCTATTCTTTGTCCTTCCTCAGTCAATCGTACGCCTTGGTATTTTTGATAATTTACCCAACCTTTTTCAGATAATTTGCGTAACATATCTGAAACCGAAGCTGCTTTGGTTTGAGTCATCTCCGAAACAGAGTTTGTCGAAATTTCGTTCGGATTCGCCTCTGAAAGTCGATAGATGATTTTGAGATAATTCTCTTCAGCAAGGGATGTATTCATGCGAATTAATTTTGTGCAAATTACTAAATTTCTGTATTCCTTTCATGGCTAAATTTCTAAAAATTTAGGCATGCCTAAAAAAATATTTTGAACTAACAAAATTGATTCCTAAATTCATGTTTGAGAAACTAAAAAAAAAGTGAATCTAAGAATTGGAGAAATTTCACAATTCACAATTCATAATTCACAATTCAAAATTCATAATTCAAGATGTCTTGGCACTCAGAAAAAAAGGAAAATACATTACGCGAGGTCTTCGGTAGTATTCCTGTACCTGAGGGGAAGGGATTTTGGAAAACGCTAAGGGCTTTTATGGGTCCGGGTTTCATGGTTGCAGTTGGGTATATGGATCCAGGGAATTGGGCTACCGATTTGGCCGGCGGTGCTTCCTTTGGTTATACTTTATTATCCGTGGTGTTAGTATCAAGTGTTTTTGCAATGGTTTTGCAACATTTGGCACTTAAATTAGGAATAGCCACAGGTAGAGATTTGGCACAGGCATGTGGCGATGCTTTTTCCAAGCCAGTCACTATTTTTTTATGGTTGATCTGTGAAATTGCCATTGCAGCTTGTGATTTGGCTGAGGTAGTAGGTTCTGCTTTGGCCTTGCATTTGTTATTTGATATTCCCATTTTGGTAGGAATTCTAATTACTATTTTAGATGTTTTCTTAATCCTTTATTTTCAAAACAGAGGTTTTAAAAAATTGGAGGCAATTGTGATTTCGATGCTTTCCATTATTACTTTATGTTTTGCCTACGAACTATTGATTTCCCAACCATCGATAGGAGAAATTGTAAAGGGACTAATTCCATCTTCTACAATCATTACGGATTCTAAACAATTATATGTTGCGATAGGCATTTTAGGGGCAACAGTAATGCCACATAATTTATATTTACATTCAAGCATCATTCAAACACGAGCCATCGGACCTCAAATTAGTCAAAAAGTACAAGCCATTAAATTTGCTACTTATGATTCAACAATTTCCCTTGGTTTTGCATTTTTTATCAATGCCGGAATTTTAATTTTATCTGCTGCAGCTTTTCATTTAAGTGGTAATCACCATGTGGCTGACATTCGAGATGCCTACTTATTATTAGATCCAGTTTTAGGTGATCGTTTTGCAAGTACATTATTTGCCGTTGCTTTATTGGCATCCGGACAAAATGCAACGGTTACAGGTACGCTAGCTGGTCAAATTGTGATGGAGGGATTTTTAGATTTACAAATTAAGCCTTGGCTCCGTCGTTTATTAACTCGCCTATTGGCTATTGTTCCAGCCTTTTTTGTAACCTTACTCTATGGGGAATCAAAAATTAACGATTTGTTGATTTTTTCTCAGGTGATTCTTTCGATGCAACTTAGTTTCGCTGTTATTCCTTTGGTGATGTTTACAAGTGATTCTTCAAAAATGGGTCAATTTGTAAATTCAAAGACCTTACAAGTAGGTGCTTGGACAATTAGCTTAATTATTTTAGGCCTAAACCTTTATTTATTGGCTCAAGTATTTGGCTGGATATAATTTCTACGCCAAATTTTCCAATGGTTATCTATTCCAATGCGTTGCTTTTCTTGAAATTCAATTGGTATTTTTGGTGCGGCTATTCCTGCCCCCAATTTTTCGTTATGTACTATTTGATTAATTTCATCAAATAAATCTGCATCCAAAAATTTTTGAAGGGTAAATGTTCCTCCTTCTACTAAAACCGATTGTATATTTTTTTCATGAAGTGTTTGCATTACTATTTTCAAAAATGCATCCGCATTTTTACTGTGCATGGCAAACCAAATTTTATTTCCATCTTCCTTTGAAAAATCATTTGTAAAAATCCATGTGGGATGTTCATCGGTTAAAATGGTTAATTGAGAATTTAATCGATTGTTAGGATCAAGGATGAGTCGGAGTGGAGTAGGTCCTGGCCAATTTCGATTGGTCAGTTGCGGGTTATCCCAATTCGCCGTATTTGCGCCAATTAAAATTGCCTGGTGGTGTGTACGCATGCGATGTACGAAAGTCTTACTCATTTCATTACTGAATTGTACAGCTTCACCATTGGGCTTTGAGATCAATTGATCTTCAGAGGAGGCAAATTTTAGTGTTATAAAAGGTCTTTTTTGGTTATGAAATGTGAAAAAATGGGTGTTGATATGATTTCCTTTTTCTGCTAACATTCCAGTTTCAACGATAATTCCTGCATTTATTAATTTTTGAATACCTTTTCCAGCGACCAAGGGATTTGGATCTAGGTTACAAATGATAACCTTTTTAACTTTCTGATTGATCAATAAATCAGCACAAGGTGGAGTTTTTCCATGGTGGCTACATGGTTCAAGTGTTACATAAACTTCAGATCCTTCTGCAGATAAGTGGTTATCAATTGATTGAATGGCATTAACTTCTGCGTGTGGTCCACCATAATTTTTGTGCCACCCTTCTCCAATTATTTGATTGTTTTTTACAATGACACAACCTACCATGGGATTAGGTGCAACGTATCCTTGGCCCAATTTAGCTAAGTCAAGAGCACGCTGCATATAATCCTCGGGTTTATTCATTTGAAACGAATTCGGTGGCAGGAATTTCCTCCTGTTTAATTTTTAAATTTCTTGATAAATAACTGTATATCGCAGGAATTATGTAGAGTGTTAACGTTGTGGAGAATAACATTCCACCAACAACAGCAATACCCATTGAAACACGCGACTGAGATCCAGACCCTAAGGCTAATGCAATAGGTAAAATACCTAAAATAGTACAAAGAGACGTCATGATGATGGGTCTAAAACGCGCTACTGCTGCTTCAATTACTGCAAGTTTTCGTTCGGATCCGGCTTCTTTTCGTTGATTGGCAAATTCGACTATTAAAATACCATTTTTAGTTACCAAACCAATTAATACAATGATTCCAATTTGTGAGAAAATATTAAGCGTTTGACTGAAATCCCAAAGCGTTAATAAGGCACCAGCAACTGCCAAAGGAACTGTAAATAAAATGATAAAGGGATCGACAAAGCTTTCAAATTGTGCCGAAAGAATTAAATAAATCAATAAAATGGCTAATCCGAAAGCGAACAAGAGGGATGAGCTAGATTCTTTGAATTCTTTACTTTGACCGTCGTAAGCAAAAGAGAAAGAAATATCAAAAGTTTCTTTTGCTAATTTATCCATTTCATTTAATCCTTCACCAAGGGTGACACCTTTGGCTAATTGTGCAGATACCGTAGCTGCAACATATCGATTGTATCGGAATAATTGAGGAGGCGTACTTTGTTCAGTGATTTTCACCAAATTGTCTAGCTGAATGAGGTCACCTCTATTATTTTTTACATACAATGATTTCAAATCCGTTACATCATTTCTTTTTGGACGATCAATTTGACCAATTACTTGGTATTGTTTTCCTTCCATTACGAAATAACCGAATCTTCTACCAGATAGTCCCAATTGTAAGGTTTGAGCAATATCTTGAATGGAAACCCCTAAATTTTGCGATTTTGCACGATCGATTTCAAGGCGAAGTTCAGGTTTTGTAAATTTCAAGTTAACGTCTGCCATATCAAATTTTGAGGATTCTCGAACCTTGCTCAAAAATTGAGGCACCATTTTTCTAAGCGCATTGAAATTAGGCGCTTGAATGACAAATGCCACAGGCAAACCACCACCACCTCTTTGTCCGGTTGATAAGGTGGGCTCTTGAATAATGACAGAACGAGCACCCGTGAATTTTTTAATTTTTCCTTGAAGACCCTCAGCAATTTCCAGTTGAGATCTTCTCTTGGTTTTATCTTCTATAAGCAGCACACGCATACTGCCTGTATTATATCCACCATTCCCGAATGGAGGGGATGTAATGGAATAGACAGCCGTTCTTTCTTTGGCAGGAATTTCATCCATCAAGAATTTAGAAAGGGCATCTGTATAATTTAGCATGTAATCAAACGTGGCACCTTCTGGTGCAGTACTGTTTACACGTAAAGCACCACGGTCTTCAAGTGGAGCTAATTCAGACGGTATTGCTTCAAATTTAAATAAGGCATAAATGATAGCAATCAAAGAAACCATTGTTACCCAGGCAAACCATCTGATTCGTAAAAAACCTTCCAAAGAGCTTTGATAGGCTTCGGTAAGCCAAGTAAAGAAAGGTTCCGTTACACGATAAAACCATGGCTTTTGGTGGGCATTTTTTAATAATTTAGAACTTAACATAGGGGTTAAGGTCAAGGAAACAAATGCAGAAATGATAACTGAGCCCGCAACCACAATTCCGAATTCACGAAATAATCTACCCGTAATACCTTGTAGGAAAATAACCGGCAAAAATACGGCTGCTAAAGTTATTGTAGTTGAAATTACGGCAAAATAAATTTCTTTTGATCCTTCCACTGCTGCTTTCCAAGGGCTGAGGCCCTCCTCAATTTTAGAATAAATATTCTCTAAAACAACAATAGCATCATCTACCACCAAACCAATGGATAAGACAACCCCTAGAAGAGTAAGTACATTGATAGAAAAACCCACCAAATACATTAAGAAAAATACACCAATCAAGCTTACGGGTATAGCAGTTAAAGGAATGATTGTCGATCTCCAATCGCGTAAGAACAAGAAAATAATAACAGTTACCAAGAAAATGGCAATCATTATCGTTTCTTCAACCTCTTCGATGGAGTTTCTTACATATTTGGTATTATCAAAACCCTCTTTCATGACTACATCCTCTGGTAATGTAGATCTGATTTGGGCTGTTTTTTTACGAATTGCATCAACGATTTGTATTTGATTGGACCCTGGTTGTGGAATTACTGAAATAGAAATCATGGGTCTTAAATCTCTTTTGAAGAAGGTTTTATCATTTTCAGGGGATAACTCTGCATAGCCTACATCCGAAAATTTAACTACTTTATCACCTTCTTCTTTGATGATCATATTATTGAAATCATCCACAGTGGTTAATCGACCTTGCGTTCTAACAGTCAATTCAGTATTTGCTCCTTCGATACTTCCAGAAGGTAATTCAATATTTTGTTTGGTTAGGGCATTGGCAATATCTGGGGCAGTTAAGCGGAATGACGCTAACTTTTCTGGGTCAATGCGGAGGCGCATGGCATATTTTTTTTCACCCCACAATTGAACAGAACTTACACCAGGAATAGTTTGAAATTTTTCCTTGATGTTTCTGGTGGCAATTTCATTTAGGCTTAATAAATCTCTTGAATTGGAATACACATTTACATTATAAATGGGCATAGCGTCTGCATCAGCTTTTGAAACAACAGGTGGATCTACGTCTTTTGGTAAAAGAGCCATTGCTCTAGAAACTCGGTCACGCACATCATTTGCGGCATCCTCAATGTTTACAGCCAAATCGAATTCAACGGTAATGGTCGAACGACCATCTCTTGAAGAACTGGAAAGAGTTCTTACCCCAGCGATACCATTGATGGATTCTTCCAATGGTTCGGTGATTTGTGATTCAATAATATCAGCATTTGCTCCTGTATAGGAAGTCTGAACCGTTACTACCGGTGGATCTACGGAAGGGTATTCTCTAATTCCAAGAAAGGTATACCCAATGATACCAAATACGATGATGGTTATCGACATAACAATCGATAGTACCGGTCTTTTGATGCTTATTTCAGATAGTGAGGCCATAGGTTTGTTCAATTGCAAGCAAAATTTCTTCAACAGAATGTTCAGCTGCAGTTTGTGAATTGTTAAAGTATATTTTGGTTATTTCCCCTTTTTGGTAAGCACCGGAAAAGGGCATATAAGTAGTAAAATTTTCATATTTTCCTAAAATTAAAAGGGCAGGAATTTGTAAGGCATTGCCAATATGGGATGGCCCAGAATCAATACCTATGAAAAATTTGGCATTTTTCATAACATGAATGGTTTCCAAGATTGACAATTTACCTACTAAAGAATGAAAATTAGAATGTTGCACTTGAATTCCATTTTTCATTCCAATTTCAATTACATGTATTCCGAATCGTTCAATGAGTTTTGGAATAAGCTCTTGCCATTTTTCATCTTTCCATTCCCTGCTCGTTTGGTTTGACTTAGTGTGAATTACCCAGTAATCTCCTTTGAAGGGTATATTAACCGGTTTATCTTCAACATAAAGTTTGGGCTGATCTGAGTCAAGTTCAACGTCAGCAAATTTGGCAAAAATTTGTAATAAGTTATTTTTTGAGTAATAATTTTCTACTGTTAAGTTTAAAAGCTTGGATTTTGGATTAAAAAATACAGGTTCATAAAATGGTTGAAGTCTAGTTCCATTGATATGTAAGTTGTATAATTTATCAAATGGGTTTTTACGACCCAATAATGTACTAGCGTAGACTTGTCTTTCTTCCAACACTTTATAGATCCCTGGATGTTTATTTAATAAATCATGAAAATTTTTCTTTGCAATCCAACAAATCCGACCCTCAGGAAATTTTCTTTGTAATGCGCCAATCAAAGGTTCGGCAGCCACTATGTCACCTAAATGTTCGGCTAATAAAATGCCAATATATTTTTTACCTGGATTTTTTATTTTTTCCAGTAGTACCCATGTATATATTTCAAAATAGGCTACTAATGATTGAATCGTGTAGGCTAATTTTTGAAATTTATACTTCCAAATTGGATATTTGAACAGGTATAAAGGCATTTTTATTCTACTACTTCTTTGATTTCAATATCGCCATCTGGCTTAACCTGGATGATTCCATTGGTAATCAAGGTATCACCTTTACTCAAACCCTTCAAAATTTCTACTGTTTTTTCTGTGCGAGTTCCTAGGACAACGGGTCTCGGAACTGACTTGCCATTCATTACAACGAATACTTTATTTCCTTTAGCTTCTGGTATGACCGCCTCTGTAGGAATCATAATGGCCGACCCTTTTGTTTTGGTAATTAAATTCACTTTTGCAAAAGCACCAGGAACTAATTTATTGCCAGGATTTGGCGACAAAGCTCTTATTTGTAAAGTACGTGTTTGTGGATCAATTTTAGGATCTATTGCATATACTTTACCATTAAAAGTATTGTCTTCATTTTCTGTGGTAAATTCAATTGAATTGCCTTTATGAATTGCGCTTGCATATTTTGCAGGAATAGAAAATTCTATTTTCACTGGATTTGAACTTGTTAGCGTTGCAATTTTACTGGATGGTGAAATATAACTACCTAAGCTAACATACCTAAATCCGATTGTTCCTGCAAATGGTGCTTTAACAGTACATTTTGAAATTTGAACTTTTAGGTCCTCAATATCAGCATCGATGGTGTTTACTGTGTTTACAGCTATATCATATTCCCTTTGGGAAATGGCTTCTTTTTGCAATAATACCTTTTGTCTACCTTCGTTATCTTCTGCTAATTTTTTGTTAAAACTTAATTTTTTCAATCGAGCTTGAAGGTCATCATCATTAATTTTAAATAATATCGTACCTTTTTGTACTAAATCACCCTCTTTGATATTTAATAAAATAATTCTTCCTGCAATTTCTGAGTGAATTTCTACCTCTTCGTTAGGTAAAATACTTCCGGTGGAACTCACCATATCATCTAGTCGAGTTTCTTTGACAACGGTAACAACTACAGCCGTTTTACCACCTTTTCCTCCCGGACCACCTTTTCCACCTTTATCCTTTCCTGCTTCTTTTTTATCAGGCTCTGAGGTTAATTTTTTAATTTTCGGATAAAAAGCCAATCCTAGAACGAGAAGGATTACAAAAATTGTAATTAAATTTTTGGTAGGTTTATTCATTTCTAATGTATTAAACAGGTTTAAATTTCAATTTACTTATTTATTTGTATTTTTTTAGCCTCTGCTGTAGGTTTTTTATGCCCCTAGCCATGGTGAAAAATCTTCATTTCCAATTTCATTCATTACAAAATGACTTTGTGCATTTCCAATATTTTTAATGCTTGCTAATTTGTGAAGAATAAAATCTCTGTAATCATCCATATCGGATACCACTATTTTTAATAAAAAGTCACTATTCCCAGATACACAATAACATTCTTGAACTTCTTTAAGAGACATGGCATCGTTTTCAAATTGCTTTAAAAAGGCAGCAGCATGCTCTTTAAGAGTAATTTCGCAAAAAACGGTCAATGACTTGCCTAGTTTTTGTGGGTCAATTACAGCCTTATACCCCTTAATGATACCTTCCTTTTCCATTTTTTTTATACGCTCATGTATGGGCGTAGCACTCATCCCTAATCGTTGAGCCATTTCTTTATTTGAAATGAAGGCATCTTCGTTTAAATAACGTAAAATTTGTTTATCTATGTCATCAATTTTTACCATTTTTAACTAGGGGTTTTAATGCATATCCTACCGAAACAATGCCTTGCAAAGTATCTCTTCGCATAAATTGACGAATCTTTATGTTGATTCTTGAACCTTTTTTCAGATACAAATGATCAAAAATAGTATATTGATGGCTGAATAAATCTCCAAGACCTTGTCCTTTTGGCTTTCCTGTTTTTTGATCATAAAAGAAAGCTTCGGCTAATCCTTTTTTTAGAATTTTTCCTTTTTGATCTGTAATTTCAGTAAGCAAAAAACAATTATAAAAGGGATAATTATTGTCTTGACGAATTAAAACTTGAAAATCATATTCGCCTGTCTCAGGTATTTGTGAAATATCATAGACTATTTTTTGTTTTTCTGGCCATCCACCTGAGCCCAATGAAGTATTTTCTTCAAATCCAGGTTCAATTTGACAAGAAAAATGAAACACGGATATAAAAAAAAGTACTATCCAAGCTTTATTATTCAGCTTTTGGACTTCCATTTCCATTGCCTCCATTTGGTCTTGGTCTGAATTTCTTTTTAAACTTCTTCTTTGGTCTAGGAGCCTCATTGCCCTGATTTTGACCCTCTACAGGATTACCTGCTGTTTGGCTCACCTCTCGCGTCTCTGGTCTCTCATTTCTATTCTCAGGTCTATCGTCTCTCGTTTCTCGTCTCTCGTTTCTATTTTTATTGAATTTCTTTTTGCCTTGATGTTGATTTGGATTTTTAGATTTGGTGTATTTTTTGTCCATTCTCTCAAGATCAGAATTCAATTCAGAGATGGTTGGTTTGTCAATTTCAAGTGCATCCGGATTCAAATTTTCAAAAGATTCAGGAATAATGCCCTTTTTATTTAATTCAATGATTTCAGCTACTCGATCGCAACTAACAGGTATCCAATTGCTCTCTTCTCCTTCAATTCCAAACCACATCATTCGCTTGAAAATGTCGGTTTTTTGTAAACTAGCATTTCCTTTTCTGATTTTTAGTTTGCCCTCAACCGTTGGAATATTTTTTAGAGCATCCATGTAGGTCTCTAATTCATAATTTAAACAGCATTTTAATCTTCCACATTGCCCACTTAATTTGACAGGATTCAAGGATAAGTTTTGATATCTTGCCGCTGATGTGGTTACATTTTTAAAATCAGTAAGCCAAGTTGAGCAACACAATTCTCTACCACAAATACCAATTCCGCCAATTCTACCAGCCTCTTGTCGCAAAGAAATTTGTTTCATTTCAATACGAACCTTGAATTCAGTGGCCAAAAGTTTAATCAATTCACGGAAATCGACACGGTCATCTGATGAATAGTAAAATGTCGCTTTCCCTCCATCAGATTGATATTCCACATCTGAAAGCTTCATTTGAAGTTTCAAATCTTTAATGATTTCTCTTGTTCTGTACATCGTTGGTAAATCACGAGCCATGGATTGTTCGTGTTTTTCCAAGTCTTTTTCATTCGCGAGGCGAATGATTTTTTTGATGGAATCGTCGTCTTTGATTCCTTTTTTTAACAATTGCAATCGAACTAATTCACCTTGAAGTGCAACCACACCTACATGTGCACCTGCCCCAGAATCAACTACAATGGCATCACCTGTATGAAGTTCAATCTTATCGGTATTCCGAAAATATTCTTTTCTTCCGCCTTTAAATTTGACTTCAACAATGTCGTATCGTTGAAAGGTTGGAACGTCGAGGTCCGACAACCAGTCAAAAACATTCATTTTATTACATGCACCGGTTCCACATGCGCCATTGCTTTGACAACCTTGAACTTTATCACCAGCAACTGCTGATCCACACGCACCCGATGTACAGGACTTACAAGCCATTATTTTCTTATTTAAGATTTGTTGTATCGCAATACATCCAAACCTATGTCTTTTCTAAAATGTTTGCCTTCATAATGAATGGCATTTGCCGCTTTTTGCGACTTTTGGATGGCATTTTCTAATGTATTTGATAAGCCTGTTAAGGCCATAACACGTCCACCAGATGTAACAATTTTACCATTTATATTTTTTGTTCCAGCATGAAAAAGTAAAGCATCTTTCACATTTTCAAAACCTGTCATTTCATCTCCTTTTCTATAATCTTCTGGGTAACCCCCAGAAACCAACATTGTTGTTACTGCGTATTGATCAGATAAAACTATTTTTTGTCCGTTCAATTTGCCTTTTGAAGATGCAAACAACAAAGATAGGAAATCTGATTCGATTCTTGGCAAAACCACTTCTGTTTCTGGATCTCCCATGCGAGCATTGTATTCAATAACATACGGTTCTCCATCATGATTCATTAAACCAATAAAAATGAATCCTTGGTAGGGAATTCCCTCCGATTTTAAACCTTGTATTGTTGGCTCAACAACTTTTTGCTTAACACGATCCATGAATTTTTCATTCGCAAATGGTACAGGAGATACGGCACCCATTCCTCCAGTATTCAATCCTTCATCATTTTCACGAATTCGCTTATAATCTTTTGCTTCTGGTAGAATTACATAATGATCCCCATCACTTAACACGAAAACGGATAATTCAATTCCTTGTAAAAAATCTTCTATCACTACTTTTGAACTCGCATCACCAAATTTGGCATCTAACAACATGTCCTTTAAACATGTTTGAGCTTCTTGCAAGTTTTGTGCTATGATGACCCCTTTTCCTGCAGCTAATCCATCGGCTTTTAAAACGGTAGGATAATGTTGAGATTCCAAATAAGCAAGTCCTTCCTCAATCGTATCTTTAATAAACGTTTTTGATTTGGCTGTAGGAATGTGGTATTTGTGCATGAAGTTCTTGGAGAAATCCTTACTTCCTTCAAGTTGGGCACCTAATTTCCCTGGACCAACAATTCCAACATGAGCTAGACTTGGATCTGCTTCTAAAAAATCACGAATACCTTTTACCAAAGGTTCTTCTGGCCCAACAATTAAAAGCTCAATTTGATTCTCTTGGATCGCTTGGCGAATACCATCAAAATCGTTTACCTGTATAGAAAGGTTTGTTCCAATTTCAGCTGTTCCCGGATTCCCCGGAGCAATAAATAAATTACTTAGGAGGGGACTTTGGGATATTTTCCACGCAAAGGCATGTTCTCTACCACCAGATCCCAATATTAAAACATTCATATAAATTTAATTAGCTAATTCACTCAAAAATTTGATTCGCATCAACCGTAATTCCTCCTCAATGACATCATCGATATTACAATCTTCAAGTGCTTGGGCAATATTATCTGTATCTGCACTCATGAAATAGTCATAAATTTCTTCCTGTTTATCAGGGTCAATTACCTGATTGATGTAATAATCTAAATTTAATTTAGTTCCCGAATAACAAATGGTTTCAATTTCACTGATTAATTCATCCATTGAAAGTTCCTTTTGCTCGGCAATAATATCCAAATCAATTTTTCGATCAACCTGTTGGATGATATAAATTTTGATCATAGATTTATTGACGGTAGACTTAACAACAACTTCCTTCGCAGTTTCAATTTCATTCTCCTCCACGTACCTGTTGATGACGTCCAAAAACGGTTTCCCAAATTTAATCACTTTTCCCATACCTACCCCATTAATTTGTGCCATTTCTTCCTGGCTACTTGGGTAGGTAGTTGCCATTTCTTCTAAGGATGGGTCTTGGAAAATGACATATGGAGGCAAATTTTTCTCTTTTGCTATTTTTTTTCGAAGCGTTTTTAAGATTTCAAATAGTTCCGTATCATATGCCTTCGCATTGATTCCTGATTCTTCCTCCTCAATTGCTTCTTGGACTTCTTTCTCGTAATCGTGATCTTTATAAAAAGTCAATGGAAAAGAATTGCTTATAAATTCTTCTCCTTTTTTTGAAATTTTCCAACAACCTAAATTTTCAATGTCTTTTTCTAATAACCCATGAATCGCCATTTGTTTAATAAAAGACAACCAAGGTGAAACATGTAAAGTCTCAGGTTCTATTTTTTTCTTAGGTGTTTTCTTCGCTTTGGGAGCTTTCTTTTTTGGCTTCCTTTCCTCATCTTCCTCATCGTAATCACTTTCTAAATCCTCATCTTCATCTTCATCTTCATCCTCATCCTCATCATCTTCCTCTGTTTCATCATTTATCCAAAAAGGTTTTTGTCCTTTTCCAAAATAGGAGGATTGGTCATGTCCATAGCTTTCTACATATTGGGTAAGCTTCCCTTCTATAATATCTGCAATGTGTTCCGAATCAAATTTTTCTTCTGTCTCTTTTATGGTTTTTAACACCCAAAGTACCTCCTCCTCAGATTTGAAAGATGGTTTAGTGTGCTGACAATTGTCACAAAATCCACAATCATCAGCAAGATGTTCTCCAAAATAATGCAACAGTTGTTTTCTACGGCAAACCCCAAGGTTTGCAAAATCTTCCATTTCTGCCAACAACAATTTGGCATTTTCTTTTTCAGAATTCCCCTTATTTTTATTGAACTTATCAAGTTTTTCAATATCACCCTGTGCGAAAAATAATATACAAGTTCCATCTAATCCATCTCTACCTGCACGGCCTGTTTCTTGGTAATATCCTTCTAAAGATTTTGGAGCATCATAATGAATGACAAATCGAACATCTGGTTTATCAATTCCCATACCGAAGGCAATAGTAGCCACCATTACATCCACTTCTTCATTTAAAAAGGCTTCTTGGTTAGCCATTCGAACCTGCGGTTCAAGTCCTGCATGATATGGAAGAGCATTTACCCCATTTACATGTAATAAATCTGCAACTTCTTCTACTTTTTTTCTGCTTAAACAATAGATTATACCCGCCTTTCCCGTATGTGATTTAATATATCGAATCAACTGCTTATCAACCTCGTGTTTCGAACGAATTTCATAATACAAATTTTTTCGATTAAAGGAAGTTTTGAACACATGAGCATCCTCTAAACCGAGCGTTTTTTGGATATCTTGCTGAACTTTTGGCGTTGCTGTGGCCGTTAAGGCAATAATTGGCAGCTTAGTGTCAATTTCTTCAATGATCGATTTGATTTTTCGATACTCAGGTCTGAAATCATGTCCCCATTCTGAAATACAATGTGCTTCATCAATTGCAACAAAAGATATTTTTGCTTGACGCAAAAAAGACAAATTTTCTTGCTTATTTAATGATTCTGGGGCAATGTATAAGAGTTTTACCTCCCCTTTTAAGACTTCTGCTTTTACCTTATTAATTTCAGCCTTGCTCAAAGATGAATTTAAGAATTGTGCGTTTACACCAAATGCTATCATTTGATCCACTTGGTTTTTCATCAATGCAATCAAAGGAGAAATAACAATTGCCGTTCCTTCCATTACAATTGCAGGTAATTGATAACATAAGGATTTACCAGCTCCTGTTGGCATCAATACAAAACCATGATTGCCTTCAATGGTATTTTTAATTATGGCCTCTTGCTCCCCTCTGAATTGGTCAAATCCAAAAACTTGCTTAAGCTGATCTTTTAAAACCTCTGTGGTAATGTTATTAGGCATAATTTTTAAACATTGGTTTGTTGTTCTTAGTCTAAATTTACTCTTTTTGGGTATCTTTGAACCGCAAAACATCTTTAAATTGAAATTAAGCAAAAATATTGAATCCACAGCAAAAAAAATTTTACAAGAAGAGGCTGATGCCATTCTTCGGGTAAAAGATTTGATAGATTCCCATTTTGTCGCTTGTGTGGAACATATTTTATCCCAAAAGGGTCGCGTAGTATTTACAGGTATCGGAAAGTCGGCCATCATTGCTCAAAAAATTGTGGCTACATTGAATTCCACCGGAACTCCTGCTATTTTTATGCATGCCGCAGATGCCATTCATGGTGATTTAGGTATGATTCAATCCGAAGATTCAGTTGTCTGTATTTCTAAATCAGGAGATACCCCCGAAATAAAGGTTTTGGTCCCTTTGATTAAGCGTACCGGCGTCCCATTGATAGCAATGGTTTCCAATCCAAATTCATTTTTAGGTCAACAAGCTGATTTTATTTTACATGCTTTAGCAGAGAAAGAAGCAGATGGACTTAATTTGGCCCCTACAACTTCCACAACGGTAGCCCTCGCTCTTGGAGATGCATTGGCTGTTTGTCTTTTAGAAGCTCGAGGTTTTTCTTCACAGGATTTTGCAAAATATCACCCAGGAGGTGCTCTTGGAAAACGATTATACTTAAAAGTAAGTGATATTTACCCTCATCATGATTTTCCTAAAATTACTCCTCAAGCTACCATTCAAGAAGCTATTCATGAAATATCATCCAAAAGGTTAGGTGCCACCACCATAATGGATGGAGATCAATTATTGGGGATTATCACCGATGGAGATGTGCGTCGTATGTTGGAACAATCTTCTAATTGGGCTCAGGTGAATATTCTAGATATGATGAATAAACAACCTAAAACCATTGATGCCGATTCTTATGCAACTGAGGCTTTGGCATTGATGCAAGAAAAAAATATAACTCAGTTGGTTGTACTTGAAAACAATAAAGCCGTTGGCTTTGTCCATTTGCATGACTTGTTGAAAGAGGGAATTGTATAGCTTAGAAGTTGATAGTTGATTGCTGAAAACTGAGGCTTTTACTTTCAACTTTATCGCATCCTATCTGAACTTCTCACCAACATTTCATCTTTTCGTATCAATCGATTAGCTATCATATTGCCTAGTAAGGCAATTACCAAAGCATAAAAACCCAGATCGTATTTTCCGTTTTGCTCAGGTGCAAAAAGTGGAATGGCTTGTTTGAAAATAATGAAAAATCCATAACCTACAGTCCCTGCAATAAGCATCGAATTGAATAATCCCATCATCATTTGGCGCATTCTATTTTTATATGAAAATAATATGCCAATGGTTAAAAGCATTGAGGCTCCCAACAGGGCTGTCAATAAAAAATGAGTGCTTTCAAAAACAGTTTTTCCATTTAAACTATGGTACAAGTTTTGAATAGTTACGACAACATTATTTCCATCAAAATTGTTTTTTGACCAAATGGATGTGCCGCTCAAAACAAAAATTTCGCAAGCAATAACGAGCAATAAGAATATAGATTGAGGTCTTTGAATCATAATTGTTATTTTTTTTGCAAAGCTATTGAAATTCCATCAATCCTAAAGCGCTTCACTTGCAATTTTTGCAGAAGAAATACTCAAAGGAATTCCTCCACCGGGGTGAACACTACCACCTACCCAAACCATGTTGGGTAATTTTTTGGAAAAATTAGGGTGTCGTAAAAATGCTGCAAAAGGATTATTGGATGAATTACCATACAACGCGCCACCAGCTGAGCTTGTACGGTCTTCAATTCTTCTCGGATCCAAATAATCTTCCTGTTCGATCAACTCTTCTATGTTTACACCCAACATGCGCTCGAGCTTTTGCAATACAAAAGTTCTGGTTTGTGCGATGAAATCATCCCAATCCTGACCAATGTTGTGAGGTGTATTCATTAATAGAAACCAATTTTCACCGGTGGGAGGGGCATCATTAGGTGCTACCTTTGAAGAGATATGTAAGTAAATAGTTGGGTCGAAGTAAATGGTTTTACTTTTAAAAATATGGCTAAATTCTTCTTTATAATTTTCACTAAAGAAGATATTATGAACACCTAATTGCTGAAATTTCTGTTTGATTCCCCAATAAAAAATAATTCCAGAACTTGATTTTTCTTGATTCAGTAATTTTTTTGGAATGCGAAATGAGGTCTTTTGAAATAATTTTTTGTAAAGCGGGGTAATGTCTGAATTACTGCCTATAAAATCAAAAGTGTATGAATCTTTGTTTGTTCGAAAGCCCGAAGCTAATCCTTTTTCGATGAATATTTCTTCAACAGCTTCATTCAAATGGAATCGAACACCTATTTCTTTGGCCAATTTTACCAAAGACCGAACGATTTCAACCATTCCACCTTCAGGAAAATAAGCTCCCAAATGGTATTCTAGGTGCGGAATCACCGTAAGTGTTGCTGGAGTTTGGTAGGGGTCTGAGCCGTTGTAAGTGGCATAGCGGTTAAAAAGTTGGGTTGTTTTTGGATTCTTGAATCTTTTTTCATGAAACCGATTCATGTTAGTATGAATTCCTAAATTGGGAACATTCAAATACCCTTTTAGAGCCTCTTTGCTCGTCCATGTGGTTATTTTATGAAGTGATTTTTCTAAAAATAAAGGCTGAACGACTTCAAATGCTTTTTTGAAATGATTAAAATAGGCCTCCAATACTTTTCGCTCTTCGCCTAACTTTTCACTTAATTCATCAATGCTTTTTTGTGGGTCTTTATGCGTTTTTAAATGGGTGCCATCTTCCCAAAAATAATGGCAAATGGTTGGTAGGGATTTAAAATTGAAGTAATCCCTTGGATTTTTACCATGCAATTCAAACAGTTCATCCACTAATTCGGGTTGGGTAAATAACGAAGGACCTGCATCAAAGCGATAATCTTTGAGTTTGATTTCAGCCAATTTTCCTCCTGCATAGGGATTTTTGTCAAAAATATCTACCTCATACCCTTTATATGCGGCCCTGATTGCCAAGGCGATGCCTCCAATACCTGCTCCAATGATTCCTATTTTTTTCATAAATTTTAAAATAGTTGCAAAATCACAACTTAACAAAAAGTAAGACCCACTAATTTTGATTTATTAACCACTATAATTAAAACCTAACCCCTTAAATTTTTAATGATAATTTGAATTTATATGGTGCCCAATCGGGCACCATTTTTTTGTTCAAAATAACTAAAAAAAATACGTTCAATCCTATAAAGTTTTAGATATTCCTTTTTCCTACTCTGTATTTTCTGTAATTTTGCATTTGTTTTAAAAAATTTAGAAATTTTTATGTTTAGATCGCATACAAATGGGGAGCTGAGAATGGCCCATGTAGGACAAGAGGTGACATTGTGTGGTTGGGTTCAGCGCTCAAGGGACAAGGGTGGAATGGTTTGGATTGATTTGCGTGATCGATACGGTATCACCCAGTTGATGTTGGAGGAAGGCAAAACCAATGCAGAAGCCATGGCAACTGCTCGTTCTTTGGGAAGAGAATTTGTCATTGAGGCCAAAGGTGTGGTTGTAGAGCGGTTGTCTAAAAATGACAAAATAGCGACAGGAGATATAGAAATAAAGATTTCGACTATCAAAATCTTAAATCCAGCGAAATTGCCTCCGTTTTTAATTGAAGATGATACGGATGGTGGAGATGATTTGCGAATGAAATATCGTTATTTGGATTTACGTAGAAATCCAATTCGTTCGAGTTTGCAATTACGTCATCGAATGGCAAAGGAGGTTAGAAATTATTTAGATAATTTAGATTTTATTGAGGTAGAAACACCGGTTTTGATTAAATCGACACCAGAAGGCGCAAGAGATTTTGTTGTACCATCTCGCATGAATCCGGGTGAATTTTATGCACTTCCGCAGTCGCCACAAACCTTTAAGCAACTATTGATGGTTTCGGGTTTTGATCGATATTATCAATTGGTAAAGTGTTTTAGAGACGAAGACTTGCGTGCCGATCGCCAGCCTGAATTTACCCAAATAGATTGCGAAATGGCCTTTGTGGAGCAAGAAGATGTGTTGAATGTGTTTGAGGGACTTATTAAGCATTTGTTTAAAAATGTCAAAGGGATTGAGGTAGGAGAAGTAAGCAGAATGACCTATGCACATGCCATGAAATTTTATGGATCAGATAAGCCTGATATTCGTTTTGGGATGGAGTTCGTAGAATTGAAAGGTGAGGAACGCGATTTAACAAGTGGTAAAGATTTCCAAGTTTTCGATGCGGCCAATTTAGTAGTAGGAATCAATGTAAAAGGGGCTTCTGAGTACACAAGGAAACAAATTGATGAGCTAACTGATTTTGTTAAGCGTCCACAAATTGGTGCAAAGGGCTTAGTGAATGTGAAATATAATTTGGATGGAACACTGAAATCGTCTGTTGATAAATTTTACTCAGAAGAAGAGTTGAAAGCATGGGCATTGGCATTTGGTTCTGAGCCAGGAGATTTGATGTTGATTCTTTCGGGTGATGGAGATAAAGTGAGAAAGCAATTGAATGAATTGCGTTTAGAATTAGGTAACCGATTGGGTTTACGCAATCCGAATGAATACAGCGTGCATTGGGTGGTAGATTTTCCATTATTGGAATACAGCGAAGATGAAAATCGATGGTTTGCTATGCACCATCCGTTTACGAGTCCAAAGCCAGAAGATATTGATGCTATGATGGCTGGGGATTTAGCTAAAGTACGAGCAAATGCGTATGATTTAGTTGTAAATGGGGTAGAAGTCGGTGGAGGGTCTATTCGAATTTTCCAAAAGGACTTGCAGTCGAAGATGTTTGAAGTATTGGGCTTTACTCCTGAGGAGGCTAAGGCTCAGTTTGGATTTTTATTAGATGCATTTGAATATGGAGCACCGCCACATGGAGGTTTGGCCTTTGGATTCGACCGACTTTGTTCTTTGTTTGGAGGAACAGATTCGATTCGTGATTTCATCGCATTCCCTAAAAACAATGCCGGTCGTGATGTAATGATTGATTCACCTTCTCCATTGGCTCAAGCTCAATTAGATGAATTAAAAATTAAATCGACTGCTCAGGAGTAAAATCAAAGCTAAAGATTGAATTTCCCCATTCTCCTGCATTGATATTTAAAACTTCTTTAATTTCGCCTATGTGCATATCAAATACCCAACCATGAAGGTGTGGGTATTTGTTTTTATGCCAAGCTTTCTGAACGATTGTAGTTTTCGCTAAATTATTCACTTGTTCCAAAACGTTAAGTTCAACTAATTTATTGAATTTAGATTGTTCATCATTGATTTCATTTAGCTCTTTGGAATATTTTTCATAAACTTCTTTGATGTTTCTTAGCCATTTGTTGATGAGTCCAAAATCTTGTTTTGACATCGCCGCTTTTACACCTCCGCAATTGTAATGTCCGCAAACGATGATATGTTTTACTTCGAGCACTTCAACGGCATATTGAAGAACCGATAATAAATTAATATCGGTATGAACGACCATGTTTGCGACATTTCTGTGAACAAAAATATCCCCTGGATCAGATTGGGTAATTTCTTCTGCAGGTACTCTACTATCGGCACAACCTATCCATAAAAATAAAGGTTTTTGGTCTTTGGACAAATTATTAAAATAGGATTCGTCTAATTCTAAGCGTTCGCTTGCCCAGGCTTTATTGTTCAACAATAATCTTTTATATTCTTTCATAGCTATTTTTTATAATCAATTTCAATGTTTTTAGATGGAGCAGTTTCCATAAATTCTTTTAATAATAATTGGATATCATGATCTATAAATTGTGCATGGTGGGCATCTATAAAAACCAATGAATTTGGAGGAATATTTTGTAAGGTATTCTTAATTGACATTTTATGTAAAAATGTCACATCTTTTTTGAATCGAATTAGAAAGGAATTGTCTTTTTGATGAATGGATAAAACGGATTGATAATTTGTAACAATCACAAAAGCTAGTCCTACTGTGGTTCCTATAAAAATACCCCATAATAAATCAACAAAAACCACCACTAAAATAGTTACTATAAATGGAATCCATTGCTTCCAACCATCCTTAATAATTTTGATAAATTCTTTTGGATGGGCGAGTTTGTATCCTGTAAAAAGTAAGATACTTGCTAAACTTGCCAAGGGAATTTGATTCATCACATTGTTGAGAAATAATACTGATATTAGTAAAAGTATTCCATGAAAAAAACCAGACATTCTGGTTTTAGCACCTGCATAAATATTGGTAGATGAACGAACAATAACAGACGTTAAAGGGATGCCCCCTAATAATCCTGATGTAATATTTCCAATTCCTTGCGCAAATAATTCCTTATTGGAAGATGAAATCCTTTTCTGGGGGTCTAGGGAATCTGTAGCTTCTAAAGAGAGCAATGTTTCTAAACTAGCAACAATAGCCAAGGTAAGGGCAATTCTAATTACCTGTGGATCTCCAATTGCTGAAAATTCTGGAAATTGAAAACTGCCCAAAAATTCACCCCAATTAGAAAAGTTGGGCAAGGAAACCATATGTTCTTTCGAATTACCTAGATATAAATCTGGTATGAAATTTTTAAACACATTGTTTAATCCTATTCCTACCATTACAACAATCAAAGAGGCAGGAATATTTCTGAAAAATGAATTGATTGTGGCCAATTTTGACCAATTAAATAAAATAATTAGACCAACTAAAGAAATAAATATTGCTCCTAACTTAAAGCCTGCAAGGGCTTCAATAATTTCCCCAAAAGTGTTTTTTCCGTCTGCTTGGTCGAATTCAAATTCACCAATGAAATCAAAATCATCTCCAAGAGCATGTGGAATTTGTTTTAATATAATTACGATTCCAATCGCCACTAGCATTCCTTTAATTACTGAAGATGGGAAAAAGCTTCCTAACTTTCCTAATTTTAAAATGCTTAAAATGATTTGTATACCACCTGCCAATACTACCGCTAATAAAAATACTTGGAAAGAGGGCAATGTATGAACGGCATTGAAAACAATAATGGTAAGTCCAGCAGCAGGCCCGCTCACCGACAACTCTGAACCGGAAAGAATTGCAACAATTGTTCCCCCAATGATACCAGAGATAAGACCAGCAATTAGTGGTGTTCCTGAGGCTAAAGC
>JACCDK010054686.1_pt1 | contig 41377 bp, 35 predicted proteins | sample 7445871 | NCBI WGS metagenome assembly JACCDK01 (sample SAMN15323436, study PRJNA562643) | freshwater metagenome | isolation source: river surface water | place: USA:Blue River Watershed | collected 2017-08-15 | reverse complement strand
ATTGATGTATCCAAACAAATTGATGTTGTTAAATATCAATACCTGTAAGGATAAAAATACAATAAATCGAATACTATTTAATAGACTGTTGTTCACTTATTTTTTAGGTGCTGCTGTAATGGTTTCTAAATCTTGTTTTTGTTTTTTCTTTTTATTTTCAATAATGTACACATACCCTATTGCCGTCATATCGTTAAACAGACGCACATTTATAGTGTAGTAATTTGTTTTACGATCGATAAAAATTTTATCGATTTTCCCAATTGGAATATTCTCTGGAAAAATATCTGAATTTCCACCGGTAACAATAGAATCGCCTTTGCGGAGTGAAGCCAATCGGGGTACATCAATCAACTGTGCAAATCCTACATTCTTTCCGTCCCAAACTAAGGAACCAAAATGATCTGAATTTTTAATTTTAGCGTTAATTTTTGACTTAATGTTTAACACACTTTGAATGGTAGAAAAGTCAGGTGAAGTTTTTTCAACGATTCCCACAACTCCTTTGTCGTTAATTACACCCATATCGGTTTTAATACCAAGGGTTTTACCTGCATTGATGGTAATATAATTTTCTCTAACGTTAAATGAATTTCGTATTACCTTACCGACTACAACATTAAAATTATTGAGGTCATTTCTAAAAAGTGTTTTTGAAGTAATTAGGGTATCTTTTTTGTTGAATAACATTTCTTTCAACAAGGCATTCTCTGAGGCTAATTCTTTATTTTTCTCTTTAAGACTTAAATATTCATTAACATCATTGATTTTTGTGTAAACCGAACCCGTAATTCTATTTGCCGAATTGATGTATTCACTTCGATGATACGTATGGGAAGTTATGGTTAAAGTTAGCGATAGGACCAAAAGCAGCAAAAACAGCAATCGATAGCTGTTTTTTATGATAAAATTAATTATTTGCTGCATGGACTATTTGTTATTTAATCAGAATTCCTTTGTACTTATTGATGTTTTTTAAAGCCATTCCAGTTCCTCGAACTACAGCTCGTAATGGATCTTCGGCAATATAAACCGGTAAATCTGTTTTTAAAGAGATTCTTTTATCTAATCCTCTCAACATAGATCCACCTCCTGCTAAATAAATTCCCGTATTATAAATATCGGCGGCTAACTCTGGTGGTGTTTGGGATAAAGTTTCCATTACTGCATCTTCAATTCGTTGAATTGATTTGTCTAATGCTTTGGCAATTTCTCTATAGGAAACATCTACTTGTTTTGGTTTTCCGGTTAACAAGTCTCTACCTTGAACAGACATGTCGTCTGGTGTATTGTCTAAATCTTCAATTGCGGCTCCAATTTGAATTTTAATTTTTTCAGCTGTGGTTTCACCTACAAATAAATTGTGTTGGGTTCTCATGTAGTAGATGATGTCGTTTGTAAATACATCCCCTGCAATTTTAACCGATTTATCACATACGATACCGCCTAAGGCAATTACAGCAATTTCTGTTGTACCTCCTCCGATATCCACAATCATATTCCCTTTGGGCTGCATAATATCCACTCCAATACCAATAGCTGCGGCCATAGGTTCATGAATTAAATATACCTCTTTACCATTCACTCGTTCTGCTGATTCTTTTACCGCACGCATTTCCACTTCTGTAATTCCAGAAGGAATACAAATAACCATACGAAGTGCTGGTGTAAAAAACTTTTTCTTTAAAGCAGGAATACTTTTGATAAACATTTTGATCATTTGCTCAGATGCATCAAAATCGGCGATAACTCCGTCTTTTAATGGACGAATTGTCTTGATGTTTTCATGCGTCTTACCTTGCATCATATTAGCCTCTTTTCCAACGGCAATAATTTTACCTGTCACACGATCACGAGCAACTATTGACGGACTATCGATAACAACTTTGTCGTTATGGATGATAAGCGTGTTTGCGGTGCCAAGGTCGATAGCGATATCCTCGGTCATGAAATCAAAAAATCCCATAGTTTTATAAAGGGTTTAACGTTTTTTGTTTAATTCTATACAACTAGCAAAACTATGAAAATAATCTGGAATAATTTCAAATTAAAACGCATTAAAAAAATTATTTTTAATGCGTTTTAAAATTAGGATATAAATTGAGAAATTAATGTTTGAAATGACGAATTCCAGTAAACACCATAGCCATATTATTATCGTTGCAATACTGAATACTTAATTCGTCTTTTATAGACCCCCCTGGCTGAATAACGGCCGTAATTCCGACTTTATTTGCAATCTCAACACAATCTGGAAACGGGAAAAATGCATCACTAGCCATCACAGCTCCTGTTAAATCAAACTCAAAGGAAGTTGCTTTTTCAATGGCTTGTTTTAAAGCATCAACTCGAGATGTTTGCCCCGTTCCCGAAGCGCAAAGTTGTTTGTTTTTTGCAAAAACAATAGTATTAGACTTGGTATGTTTGCAAATTTTAGAAGCAAACAATAAATCTTCAATTTCGGATGCTGATGGCGTTACAGTAGTAACTGTTTTTAAATGTGATGCTGCATCTGTTACATTATCTTTATCCTGAACCAATACTCCATTTAAACAAGTACGCACATTTTTTTGAGGCAATGTGACATCGTTTAAAATTAAAATGATTCGGTTCTTTTTTTCTTCCAATAAATCGATTGCTTCTGGCTCATACGCTGGAGCAATAACAACTTCACAAAATAGCTTGTTTATTTCTTCTGCCGTAGCCAAGTCAATCGTGCCATTAGCAATTAGAACTCCTCCAAAAGCTGAAGTAGGATCCGCTGCCAAAGCTTCTAAATAGGCTTGTTTCATAGTGCTACGAGAAGCTAATCCACAAGCATTATTATGTTTTAATATAGCAAATGTAGGTTCCTCATTTTTAAATTCATTCATTAAATTTACAGCAGCATCAACGTCCAATAAGTTGTTGTATGACAATTCCTTTCCGTGAACTTTAGTAAACATTTGATCAAAATCGCCAAAGAAAAAACCTTTTTGATGCGGATTTTCGCCATAGCGAAGAATTTGACCATGCGCCACACTCGTTTTTAAATACGTTTCATCGGTATTGAAATAATTAAAAATCGCTCCGTCATAATGTGAAGATACATGAAAAGCTTTAGTAGCTAACAAACGTCTGTTTTCAAGCAAAGTTGCACCATTATTTGCGGTATAAAACTCTAAAAAAAGTGCATATTCTTCTACTGAAGGAACAATAACTGTGTCTTTAAAGTTTTTGGCAGCCGCGCGAATTAACGAAATGCCACCAATATCAATTTTTTCAATAATATCAGCTTCTGTAGCTCCTGAACTTACCGTTTTTTCAAATGGATATAAATCAACAATTACTAGATCTATTTGTGGAATATTAAATTCTTCCATTTGCTGCACATCACTTGCATGATCCTGACGGTTTAAAATGCCCCCAAAAATTTTTGGATGCAAGGTTTTTACTCTTCCGCCCAATATTTCAGGAAAAGCAGTAATATCTTCGACTGCTACGACAGGGATCCCTAAATTTTTTATAAAAGTTTCTGTCCCACCGGTAGAGTAAATGGTTACGTTGTTTTGATGCAAAGCACGAACTATGGGTTCCAATCCTGTTTTATCAAATACAGAAATTAAAGCCGAAGCAATTTTTTTTGAAGTATTCATTGTGTTGTGTTGTTTAAAGTGCAAAAGTAGTTATACTTCTAAAACTTTCAAACATAAATTGAAGTGTTTTTTGGGAAGATGATACTAAATTCGTTTTCAAATTATCACAATGTATAATGGAAAACAAAAAAGCTCTCAATCATTTGATAAAGAGCTTTCGAAGTGCGGGTAAAAGGACTCGAACCTTCACACCTTGCGGCACCAGATCCTAAGTCTGGCGTGTCTACCAATTTCACCATACCCGCGACAATTGGAGTGCAAATATAAAGCTTTCAGCGAATATTGCAAAACATAATGCATTTATTTTAGGATCGAAAATAAAAAAACCTCTCATTTTCATGAGAGGTTTTTGCTATGTAGTAAAAAAATTTTACGCTTCAAAAGGAATAACAGATACGTATGATTTGTTTTCCGCTTTTTTCTGGAATTTTACAACTCCATCAACTTTAGCATGTAGCGTATGATCTTTTCCCATGTAAACATTTTCACCTGGGTTGTGCTTTGAACCTCTTTGTCTAACAATGATGTTTCCAGCAATAGCAGCTTGTCCACCATAAATCTTAACGCCTAAACGTTTCGATTCTGATTCTCTACCATTCTTCGAACTACCGACACCTTTTTTGTGAGCCATGATGTTATATTTTAAATGTTATTCTTCAGTTTTTGGTTTACGTGTTGCTTTAGCTTTTGGCTTAACTTCTTCAGTTGCTTCGGTTACTTCAACCTCAACTTCTTTTTTAGTCGCTTTTTTCTTAGCTGCAACAGCTACAATTCCCTCAATTAAAATTTGAGTAAAGGATTGTCTGTGACCGTTTTTCTTTTTGTAACCTTTTCTTCTTTTCTTTTTGAAGACAATTACTTTATCACCTTTTAAGTGTTGTAACACTTTGGCTTCTACTGAAGCACCTTCTACAGCTGGGGCGCCTAAAGTTATGTTTCCGTTATCATCTAACAAAAGAACTTTGTCGAAAGAAACTTTCGAACCTTCTTCTGAAGCTAAACGGTGAACATAAACCTTTTGGTCTTTGCTTACTTTGAATTGTTGCCCTGCTATCTCTACGATTGCGTACATAACAATGAGTTTAGTTAAAAATTTTAAGGTTGCAAATATACAATAAATTATAAACCAAACAACTAATTCATAGAATAAAATTGTATTTTTTTAATCCTGCAAAAAAAAACATTAAATTAAATACCTCATTGTTGTAACAATTTTTATTATAATGCTACCTATTTAAATTATATCAACAAATTAATAACGTATGAAAAAATCTTTAATGGCTTTGGGGACTGCACTAATGCTAGGCGGAACGGCTTCTGCACAAAAAGTAACCTTTGAAGAGTTTGATCTAGACAACGGATTACACGTTGTATTGCATCAAGACAATTCTGCACCGGTGGTAATTACATCTGTAATGTATCATGTGGGTGCTAAAGACGAACAACCGAATCGAACAGGTTTTGCACACTTTTTTGAACACCTTTTATTTGAAGGTACTAAAAACATTGCTCGTGGAGAATGGTTTAAATTAGTTACAGCAAATGGTGGTAACAATAATGCAAATACAACTGACGACAGAACGTATTATTATGAAGTATTCCCTTCAAACAATTTAGAATTGGCCTTATGGATGGAATCTGAGCGTTTGATGCACCCAGTTATCAATCAAATTGGAGTAGATACTCAAAACGAAGTGGTTAAAGAAGAAAAAAGACTTCGAGTGGACAACCAACCTTACGGTAACTTGATCAAAGCCGTAAAACAAAACATGTTCAAAGTACATCCTTATAAATGGACTACAATTGGAGAAATGGAGCATTTAGATGCAGCAACTTTAGAAGAGTTTCAAGCATTTAATAAAAAATTCTACGTGCCTAATAATGCTGTTTTGGTGGTAGCTGGTCAATTTGATAAAGCACAAGCCAAAGAATGGATTACACAATATTTTAGTGCGATTCCAAAAGGAACGCCAGTAACACGTCAGAAAATTGAAGAAGCTCCAATTACAGAAGCATTTAATGCTACTTGGGAAGATCCAAATATTCAAATTCCGATGCTAGTTGCTTCATACAGAACTCCTTCTATGAAATCGCGTGATGCCAGAGTTTTAGATATGATTTCAACTTATTTATCTGATGGTAAAAGTTCTAAATTATACAAAAAAATCGTTGACGACAAAAAAATGGCCTTACAAATTGGCGCATTCAATTACAGCCAAGAAGATTATGGAATGTATTTAATTTATGGTTTACCTATGGGTGAAAATACTTCTGATGCTATCTTAAAAGAAATTGATGAAGAAATTGTAAAAATGCAAACGGAATTAATTTCGGAAACTGATTTTCAAAAACTTCAAAATAAATTCGAAAGCAACTATGTGAGCAACAATGCTTCCGTTGAAGGAATTGCAGATAATTTAGCGACTTACTATATGTTATATGGTGACATCAATTTAATCAATACCGAAATTGATATTTACCGTTCCATTACAAGAGAAGAAATTAGAGACATTTCTAAAAAATACTTAAACGCCAACCAGCGATTAATTTTAGACTATGTTCCTGCTAAAGATAAAGCGCAAAACTAAGATCAAAACATATGAAAAAATTTATATACATAGCAGCCAGTTTATTTTTAACAATAACTATGCCAGCACAAGATAGACAGCAGCCTAAACCAGGACCTGCTCCATCCATCAACATCAATAAACCACAAACTTTTGTGCTTAAAAATGGGTTGAAAGTTTTGGTGGTAGAAAACCATAAGTTACCTCGTGTTTCTTTTAATCTTACCTTAGACAATGCACCATATGCAGAAGGGTCTAAAAAAGGAGTTTCTGATTTATTGAGCAGCATGATTGGAAATGGCACGCAAACTAAAAACAAAGATGCTTTTAATGAGGAAATAGATTTCTTAGGAGCTAATATTGATTTTTATGCTTCAGGAGCATCTGCAAATGGTTTGTCTCGCTATTCTAAAAGAATCCTTGAATTAATGGCAGATGGTGCTTTAAACCCTTTGTTTGTTAAAGAAGAATTTGAAAAAGAAAAAACTAAAATTATTGAAGGCTTAAAATCAGATGAAAAAAGCGTAACTGCTATTGCTCGTCGTGTAGAAAATGTATTAACCTATGGTAAAGACCATTATAAAGGTGAATTTACAAGCGAAGAAACATTAAAGAACGTAACCTTAGAGGACGTAATTAATAACTACAATACCTATTTTGTTCCTGCAAATGCTTATTTGGTAATCGTAGGAGACGTACAGTTTAAAAAGGTGAAAAAAGAAGTTGAAAAACTTTTTGGAAAATGGAAAGCTGCTTCAGCACCTCAACCAACTTATTCTGATCCAAAAGACGTACAATACAGCCAAATCAACTTTATCGATACGCCAAATGCCGTGCAATCTGAAATTGCATTGGTAAATTTGACGAAATTAAAAATGACCGACAAAGAATACTTTGCCGTGCTTTTAGCCAATCAAGTATTAGGTGGTGGTGGTGAAGGTAGATTGTTTTTAAATCTTCGTGAAAAACACGGATGGACTTACGGAGCCTATTCTTCTATTGGCTCAGGTAAATACATCAATAAATTCCGCTCAGGAGCTTCTGTTCGAAATGCAGTTACAGACAGCGCTGTTGTTGAAGTATTCAACGAACTTAGAAAAATGAGAACCGAGTTGGTTTCTGAAGAAGATCTTAAAAATGCGAAAGCAAAGTATGTTGGAAATTTTGTAATGCAAATTGAAAAACCTTCTACTATTGCAGGTTATGCTTTGAACAAAGAAACGCAAGGACTACCCGAAGATTTTTACGAAAACTACATTAAAAATATCAATGCCGTTACAGCAGAAGATATTAGAAATGCAGCCAACAAATATTTCTTAGCCGATCAAACACGTGTTATTGTAGTTGGAAAAGCAGCTGATGTATTACAAGGTTTGGAAGCCTTAAGTAAAAGCGAAAAATTACCTATTTTTTACTTTGACAAATATGGTAATCCAACTCAAAAACCAGAAGTGAAAAAACCAGTACCTGCAGGGGTAACCGCTCAAACCGTTTTGAACGATTATATCAAAGCTATCGGTGGTGAAAAAGCAGTAAAAAATGTAAAAACTGTTGCCGTTATTTCTTCAGGAACTATTCAAGGTATGGCTTTGGAATTAAACATGAAAAATGCGCCTAAAAAAATGGCTGTGGAAATGAAAGCAAACGGCATGTCTATGATGAAACAAGTGGTAAATGACAAAGTAGGCTATACCGTACAACAAGGTCAGCGCAAAGAATTTACTGGTGAAGAATTATTAGAAATGCAAGCTGAAGCAACTACTTTTAAAGAATTAGCGTTATTAACCAATAAAGAAATAACGGTAACTGGTATTGAAAGTATTAACGGTGCCGATGCTTATGCGCTTAAAAACGGGAAAACAACTTTATATTATGATGTAAAAACAGGATATAAAGTAGCTGAAGCTAAAGAAGCTGAACAACGTGGACAAAAAATGGTACAAACAACATACTACCAAGATTACAAAGACGTTAAAGGATTGAAATTCCCTTATAAAATTGTAATGAATGTAGGTATTGAAATTGAATTCACAACATCTGAAGTTAAAATTAACGAAGGTGTAACTGAAGCTGATTTTAAATAATCATTTCATTCACTGCTCTAAAGCGCTCAAGAAATTGGGCGCTTTTTTTATTTTTTACTTGAAAAATACACCCCTATTAAGACAATAATAGCCCCTAAAGCTTGTACAAGAGTTAAGGTTTCTTGCATAAATAAAAATCCTAAAAATATAGCCACTACTGGGATTATATAGGTAACCGAAGAGGCAAAAACCGGCGACGACAACTGAATAAGTTTAAAGAATAAAATATTAGACAATCCAGTTCCTATTACACCTAAGACCGCAATATAGCCCAGCGCATTTTGAACTTTTTCTTGGTGTACAATTTCAAAAAAACCGGTACCATACAAAACTATCAATGCCGGAATAAACATCACTGCAAAGTTACCTGTGCTAATTGTTAGCGGCTTTAAATCGGATAAATATTTTTTTATTAGGTTCACATTTATGCCGTAAAATATAGAAGCCACAACAATTAAAATCGCGTAGTAATAATTTTCAGTGGTATTTTCCCCCGAACCCGTAAGCACTAATAATGCGCACCCAACAAATCCGATGATTACCCCAAAAATTTGTCTCCGTTGCACCTCTAAACCAAAGAAAAATAATCCAACCAATAAGGTGTTTAAAGGTGTTAATGAGTTGAGTATAGCACTGATAGAGCCATCGATTTTGGACAGCGCAACTGCAAACAAAAAAGCAGGAACAAAAGTTCCGAATAAGGAAGTTAATGCAATATACTTCCATTTATACAACGGAATTTTAGCAATTTCTTTAAACCCAACAACAAACAAAAAGCAGGCTGCAAAAAGGATGCGTAAACTGCCCAATTGTATCGAATTTACCCCTTGCAAACCCAATTGCATAAGAATAAACGAACTCCCCCATACACAACCTAAAAAGGCCAACAAATACCATTTTGTACTACGCTTCTCCATAATGTAAAATTCTTTGCCAAAATTGAGTTTTTATTTTTAATATCACACTATGATTTTTTGTAAATTTGTAACGACTTAACAAAGAGTCGAATTATCACATTTTATCCATGAAAAATATTAAATACATTGCTATTGCAACATTAATTCTTTATTTTACAGGAAGTTGTAAAAAGGAAACCATAGCCGTAACAAAAGAAGCCGCAAAAACAGAAATTGCTGCTGAAAATTTAGCAACTGCCAATTTTACTATCGAAGGTATGACTTGTGCGGTTGGTTGTGCTAAAACCATTGAAGGCAAACTAAACGAAACCGAAGGCATACAAAAAGCTGTAGTAGATTTTGAGAGTAAAATTGCTACTGTGTCATACGACAAAACAAAATGCAACATGACTTCTATAACCTCAACGATTGAAAAAGTTGCAGGAGGTGATGCTTATAAAGTAAGTAAAGCTGAAGTTCAAGCTGTACAGGAATAGAAATTTAATTTTTTAAAAAAAAAGGTACTATTAAGTGCCTTTTTTTATTTCCAAACCATGGTTTCCATAATTCTTCTCATGTCGTCTTGAACATATTGGGAAGCTGGTAAGATGGAATCATAATTGGGTTTGGCATAAAAATATACACTCCCCGTCATAAAATGTTTGGTACTATCTGTAGCATAAAACAGTGCATTAGTAGCAGCGTTTCCACCAACTTTATAAAACATACCGTATACTTTTTTATTGGGATTAACAAACGGTTGTTCTAAAATGTCGTCGGCTTTTAGCGTATGCAATTTATAGGTCAAATTTTGAGCATCCAATAGCAGTTTGTCAATGTCATTATGTACTTCTTTATAGGTTAAATAAACCGTCGCTTTCATTTTGGGATACTGAATTTCATAGGAACAACTGTTGTTTTTGAGTTGAGCTGCCGTGTTTATTTCAAAAGAAAAAGGACAGTTGGTATTTAAAACTGTATAATTTGGAGCGGGATAATCTAAACGCAACTGACTGGCAGGTTTAGGTACGGTCTCGTCTTTACACGAAAAAAAAACCAATGCAATAAATAGTAACAACGATTTTTTAACTGGTAATTTCATAATTGTAGAACGGCAAAAACTCAATTTTATGTTAGTAGTTTGAATTTTTAGCATTAAAAAGGAGCATCTTCAGGAGCACTTCCTGTGGGAAGGGATGATTTCCCTATATCAGTTTCTTTTTTGGTGTTTAAAAATGTGAATTCCGTAACTTGAATTTCAGTAGTGTATTTTGTAGCCCCGTCTTCGGCTTGCCATTGACGTGATTTTATGCGGCCTTCAATATAAATCTTATCTCCCTTAGAGAGGTATTTTTCACAAATTTCAGCAGCTTTATTGCGCACCACTATATTGTGCCATTCGGTAGAAGTGATTTTTTCTCCGGTCGTTTTATTGATGTAGATTTCATTGGTAGCCAAAGGAAACCTTCCGATACAATTCCCACCCTCAAAGTAATGCATTTTAATTTCATCGCCTAAGTGACCTATTAAAATGACTTTATTTAATGTTCCATTCATGGCTTATACCGTTTTTGTGATATTCAAAAGTAAGAATTTATAATGAATTAAAACAAGAGGATTGCATAAAATTATAAATAACAATAGGAAATGGCAATTTTTGAATCTCTCCTAATGGCTTTGCTTCTGGCAATTTTTGATCTAGCTTTAATGCATAAAATCGGATATACAAATGTTGGTGCGATAATTTATGTTGGATTACCTCCGAAGAAAGCAAATAAATTTCAGCTGCTTGTAGCCCATAATAATCGGTAGTTTTTAATTGGTCTATAAATTGATTTTCATCGGTTAGTTGTTCGGTTTCCACCAATTTAAATTCGTATAAATTTTCCCAAATCCCTTTCCCTTCACGTTTTTGCACAACAAAATTTTCATCTTGATCTTGAACAATTAGGTAATTGAAATACCTGTTTGTTACTTTTGTTTTCTTACTTTTAATAGGTAATAAGTCAACTTTTTTATGCTGCAAACCGGAACATGATGCAGCTAAAACACAGCACTCACAATTTGGATTTTTAGGGACACATTGCAAAGCTCCAAATTCCATAATGGCTTGATTATAGAGTGCTGCATTGTCATTTGGCAAGATTTCTTGGGCCAATTTTTGAAATTCTTTTTTGGTTTTTCCTTCCGAAATATCGAGTGCTACATTAAAATAGCGACTCAACACACGAAACACATTTCCATCAAGAACAGCAACTGACTCGTTGTATGAAAAAGAGGCAATTGCAGCGGCTGTATACTCCCCTACACCTTTTAGCTGCAATAAGGCAGTATAACTCGAAGGAAAATTGCCTTGGTATTCAGTAGCAACAACTTTAGCAGTTGCGTGAAGGTTTCTCGCTCTGGAATAATAGCCCAATCCTTGCCATAATTTTAACACTTGCTCTTCTTCTGCCTTTGCTAAATCAAAAACAGTTGGGAAGGCAGTTACAAAAGCATTAAAGTAGGGTAATCCTTGCGCCACTCGCGTTTGTTGTAACATAATTTCGGACAGCCAAATAAAATAGGGGTTTTGGGTATTGCGCCACGGCAAATCCCGCTTGTTTTGAAGATACCATTTAATGACTGCGTTTGAAAATTCCATATTTTATCAATTGGTTCACAAAAATATATCTTTACTAATTAAAATTTAATCAATTATGGTTGATTTATTATTTTTTTAATTCTTATATTTGCAAACTCAAAAAAATACACAATATAAATACGAAAGAAAATGACGAAAGCAGATATCGTAGCGAAAATTTCAGAAAAATTAGGCCTTGAAAAAGGAGATGTTCAAGCAACTGTTGAAACTTTTATGGAAGAAGTAAAAAATTCATTAGAATCTGGTGATAATGTTTACTTGAGAGGTTTTGGAAGTTTCATCATTAAAACTAGAGCAGAAAAAACAGGAAGAAACATTTCTAAAAACACTACCATAAAAATTCCTGCACACAACATTCCAGCCTTTAAACCTGCTAAAGTGTTTGTAGAAAGTGTTAAAGAAAAAACAGAAGTTACAGTATAAAAAATAAATTATTAATCTAAACACCAACATGTTATGCCAAGTGGTAAAAAAAGAAAAAGACATAAGGTAGCAACTCACAAACGTAAGAAAAGAGCGAGAGCAAACCGTCATAAAAAGAAAAAGTAGTTTAAAACTACTTTTTCTTTTTTAGAAAAAAGTTCATTGAAATTAGCCAACGCAACATTGGCTATCGGGAAAAATCCTGTAAAATTAATGTTTAATCCATCTGTGCCAGTAGGCTTCAGAATTTAGAATTTTTCTAATTTCTAACTTTATTAGTGCGGATAAAAATGTACACATGAACAAAGAATTAATTATTCGATCGGGTTCAGAAGCTGTAGATTTTGCTTTATTAAAAGATGGAAAACTAATTGAATTACACAAAGAAGAAGAAAAACAAAGCAACTTTGCTGTTGGTGATATTTTTATTGCCAAAATTCGCAAACCAGTTGCTGGATTAAATGCTGCTTTTGTAAACTTAGGCTATGAAAAAGATGCCTTTTTACATTATCATGATCTAGGTCCAAACCTTCCTTCTTTAGTTAAATTCATCAAACTTGTAAGCGCAGGTAAATTAAAAGATTATTCACTCAAAAATTTTCCTTTTGAAGCTGAAATCAACAAAGACGGATCTATTATGGATATAGTAAGTCCGAATCAGTCGATTTTAGTTCAAGTTGTGAAAGAACCTATTTCGACAAAAGGCCCCAGAATTAGTTCTGAGATTTCCTTAGCCGGAAGATATGTCGTGTTAGTTCCTTTTTCAGATCGTGTTTCTGTTTCGCAAAAAATAGAATCTAAAGAAGAAAAAGACCGACTAAAAAGATTGGTTCAATCCATCAAACCAAAAGGATTCGGTGTTATTGTGCGAACAGTAGCCGAAGGCAAAAAAGTAGCCGAACTTGACAAAGATCTACAAACCCTTCTAGACCGATGGTTGTCTATGAGTCGCCGATTACAGACGGCCCATCACCCATCAAAGGTGCTAGGAGAATTAAACAAAGCTTCTTCTATACTAAGAGATGTATTTAACGATACCTTCACTTGTATACATGTAGATGATGAAGATTTGTATTTAGAAACGAAGGACTATTTGCAAGAAATAGCTCCGGATAAAGTGTCTATCGTAAAACACTATCAGTCTAAAGAACTGCCTCTATTTGAGAAATATCATATTGAACGACAAATAAAAACGTCTTTTGGAAAAACGGTTTCCATGAGCAAAGGGGCTTATTTAATTATTGAACATACCGAAGCTTTACACGTTATCGACGTGAACAGTGGAAATCGTTCAAGCAAAGCCTCTAGCCAAGAAGATACTGCTCTAGAAGTAAACATGATTGCTGCAGCAGAGATTGCACGCCAATTGCGACTTAGAGACATGGGCGGGATTATTGTGGTGGATTTCATTGATATGCAAAATCCAGATAACCGCAGAGTTTTATATGATTTCTTGAAAGAAGAAATGAGTGACGATAAGGCCAAGCATAAAATCTTGCCTCCTAGTAAATTTGGATTGATTCAAATCACTAGACAAAGAGTTAGACCCGAAGTAAATATTAAAACAAGAGAAGAAGACCCTAACAATGAACATGGGGAAATTGAAGCTCCTATTTTAATCATTGACAAAATATCGGCTGACCTAGAACGCATTATCAAAGACCACAAAAAAGTAGTACTCAATGTGCATCCATTTGTGGCAGCATACCTTACCAAAGGTTTTCCATCCTTACGTTCGAAATGGTTTTTTGAACATAAGAAATGGGTGAAAATTATACCTCGTGACGCTTACACGTATCTAGAATATCACTTCCTTGACAATGAAGGAACTGAAATTATAGTAAAATAATACCGGGATGTATCCTGTAATAAAAAACCGCCTTTCAAAAGATTGGCGGTTTTTTTATACCTGAAGTCCACTGGACTTCCTCCTCTTATTCTCAAATCTCGTGACGCTTACACGTATCTAGAATATCACTTCCTTGATAACGAAGGAACTGAAATTATAGTAAAATAATACCGGGATGTATCCTGTAAATAAAAACCGCTAGTCAAAAGATTAGCGGTTTTTTTAGTAAACAAATTATCGCTTATTTTTAAAAAACACCTTCATCAAATCGCCACACTCTTGTTCCAAAACTCCTGAAACCACTTGCGTTTTGGGATGCAATTGCGTTCCCATTTTTTGAAATCCGCGATTTTCATCGGAAGCACCAAAAACAATTTTTGAAATTTGTGACCAATACAAAGCACCGGCACACATTTGACAAGGCTCTAAAGTAACATATAAAGTACAATCTTTTAAATACTTACCGCCTAAAAAATTAGCCGCACTGGTTATCGCTTGCATTTCGGCATGGGCCGTAACATCGTGCAACAACTCGGTTAGATTGTGTGTGCGTGCAATCACTTTGTTGTCAATCACCACAACAGCTCCTACAGGAATTTCGCCTTTTTCAAAAGCAACTTCAGCTTCTTGCAAGGCTTTCTTCATAAAATATTCGTCGGTAAAAATATCGTTCATAATACAAAAATACAACAACCAATTCTTACTTTTGTACAGATATGGAAAATTTGCTTTCAAAAATATACAACCCTACCGATGTAAGGAAACTCCCTGAAAATCAATTGCCTCAATTGGCCAAAGAAGTGAGAGACTTTATTATTGATGTCGTTTCCAAGAAGGAAGGGCACTTGGGAGCCAGTTTGGGTGTTGTTGAATTAACGATTGCTTTGCATTATGTTTTCAATACACCAGAAGATTTATTGGTATGGGATGTGGGACACCAAGCCTACGGACATAAAATCCTGACCGAAAGGAGAACTGTTTTTCACACCAATAGAGCATTGAACGGAATTTCGGGATTTCCAAAACGAAGTGAAAGTATTTATGATACTTTTGGAGTTGGACATTCTTCTACCTCTATTTCAGCTGCTTTGGGCATGGCGTTAGCTTCACAATTAAACGGCAATACAAGCAAGCAACACATAGCGGTAATAGGAGATGCTTCTATTGCTAGCGGCATGGCTTTTGAAGGCTTAAATCATGCAGGTGTTACCGATGCCAATTTGTTGGTTATTTTAAATGATAACGCCATCGGAATTGATCCTAGCATTGGTGCTTTAAAGAACTATTTAACTGCCGTTAAAGAAGGCAAAAATCCGAAGCAAAACAACATCATAAAATCTTTAAATTTTGATTATTCGGGTCCGATTGACGGGCATGATTTGTCAAAATTAATTTCAGAATTGAACCGATTAAAACAAGTTAAGGGGCCAAAATTTTTGCATGTAATTACCACTAAAGGTAAAGGATTACAATTGGCCGAAGAAGACCAAGTAAAGTATCACGCACCCGGCAAATTTGACGCCGCAACCGGGAAAATTCATCCAAAAGACGAATCCCATTTACCACCAAAATTTCAAGATGTATTTGGGCACACTCTAGTAGAATTGGCCCAACAAAATGAAAAAATTATCGGAATTACACCCGCTATGCCGTCTGGAAGTTCTATGAAATATATGATGGAAGCTTTTCCAAAACGCGCCTATGATGTTGGGATTGCAGAACAACATGCTGTAACACTGTCTGCAGGAATGGCCACTCAAGGTATGGTTGTTTTTTGCAACATATATTCTACATTTTTACAACGCGCCTATGACCAATTGATACACGATGTAGCCTTACAAAATTTACCCGTTATTTTTTGTTTGGACCGCTCGGGATTTGTTGGCGAAGATGGCGCAACCCACCATGGTATATTTGATATTGCTTATCTAAATTGCATTCCGAATATGATTTTAGCAGCTCCATTAGACGAAATGGAACTGCGCAACATAATGTATACCGCTTCAGAAGGATTGCAACACCCTATTGCTATTCGCTATCCTAGAGGAAGAGGTGAAAATACCGATTGGCAAAAACCCTTTGAAAAAATCAATATTGGAACCTCCAAAATGCTTCAAAAAGGAACCAAAATAGCGGTATTATCGACAGGAACTATTGGAACGAATGTTACTAAATCATTTGCCTTACTAGAAAGTAAAGCCCTTTTTTCTCATTATCATTTTCCTTTTATTAAGCCGTTAGATCGGACTGAAATATCACAAATTATCAATACTCACGAAGTAATAATCACCCTTGAAGACGGAGTAATTAAAGGTGGTTTTGGGGAACAGGTAAATTCTATAGTAGCGCTTCAAAATAAAAAACTATCCATTATTAATTTAGGTATTCCGGATACATTTATTGAACAAGGAACGGTTTTGGAACAACAACAATTTTGCAAGATTGACGTTTTTAGTTTACTAGAATTGTTTAATACCCTATCACATGATTAAAAAAATTTCTATCGTTTTGTTATTTTTTACTTTACAAAACCATTGGGCACAAGTTATTAAAACCGAAGTCAAAGACAGTACGACTCAATGGGTAAAAGTAAATAAAGTGGGGCTTGATATTTCCCAAATCTCTTTTGTGAATTGGAATGCTGGAGGAAACAATTCGATTTCGGGGCTGTTAAAAGGAAACTTCATTAGATCCTACATTAAAGGAAATTTTCACTGGAAAAACGAATTAATTGGGCGCTATGGAATTAACAAACAAGAAGGGCAAGAAGTAAGAAAAACAGATGATCAACTTCAAATTAATTCTACTTTTGGTTACCGAACGGATACGATTTCCAATTGGTTTTATGCGGGTAAATTTAATTTTAATACGCAATTTGCTAATGGTTATGCCTATCCCAATACCGATTTAGCCATTTCAAAACCTTTTGCACCCGCATATGTTTTTGTAGGGATCGGTGCCGAATATTCGCGAAAAGATTTAAATTTAAACGTGTATTTATCGCCATTAACTCATAAAACCACACTTGTTTTTGATCAAAGATTAGCCAATCAAGGGGCGTTTGGTGTAAACAAAGCAATTTATAACAGTGACGGAACGTTAATTCGAAAGGGAGAAAATACACGAACAGAGGTTGGAATTTTAATTGCAAACCAATGGAAAAAAGAAGTATGGACCAATATTAATTTGGAGAATCGCATTAGCCTTTATACCGATTATATCAATAATTTTGGTAATATTGATATTGATTGGCAATTGCAATTGGCTATGGTTGTCAATCAGTATGTCAAGGCAAATATTGGCACCCATGTAATTTATGATGATGATATTAAATTTAAAGAAGAAAGAGGTGGGGCTCAAGTCATAAAAGGTCCTCGTGTTCAATTAAAACAAATTTTAGGGGTTGGCATTGAATATGTTTTTTAATAAAAAAGGCGCTGATAAATCAGCGCCTTTTTTATTCTACATTAGCAATTATTGCAATATAATTTTTTCCGAATAAGAAACATTGTCTCCTTTCACATTCAGCATATAAATCCCTTTTTGCAATCCCTCAAGATTAACATTATTGGTTGTTAAATAATCTCCTGTTTTTGAATATACACTTCTACCGTTAGTATCATAAATGTCTATCTTAACGTCCCCCGCAAAGTTTTCAATTGCAATAGTAATAAGACCATTTGTTGGATTTGGGTACACTTTGATACCTTTAGTGAATACTGTATCGTTTTCAGACAGGGAGGTTGCCGTAAATGTTCCAGAAAACACACCGCGCCCATAGGTAGCAGCATATACTCTATTGTCATTTCTAAGATCTAAATCCAATACTTTAACATTACTCATTCCATTATAGGATTGATTCCATGTTGGTGTAGTCGTATTAAAGTTATTTGAATACCAAACTCCTAGTTCAGTACCTACAATAACCTCATTAGCATTTAAAGGATTTTTTAGAATACATTTAACGGGTAAATCGGGTAGGTTTCCTTCTTTTGAAACCCATGAAATACCTCCATTAGCCGTGTACCAAATACTCACCACGTTATAATTATGCATGGTTACAAAAATTTCATTTTCCGATGTTCCATATTCAACATCTGAAATACTTCCTACAAAACTTGGACCTGTAATGTCTGACCATATTCCATTACCTGTTTGCGCAGAAGAAATTTTTAATAATTTACCCAATCGAGTTCCTACTAAAAGTGTGGATGAAGTTGTTGTAAAAGGAGAAACCGTTAAAGCTGTTGGTGGAGCAGTTAACAAAGGATCTGTTAAATCTGTTCGTACAATTGTACCCGACTTGATGTTGGTATATCGTCTTACTCTGTATGTTGTTCCGTTTGAATAATCAGCATATAAAACATCTAAGTTGGAGTCTAGTGTCATTGGCGCTATAAATGCCCCATTATTTCCATTATTATCAGCATCCAATGTTCTCGTATTCAAAGCAGAACCAGGTAAGGGTCGTAAGACAATACTTTCATTATAGACATAATTTGAAATGTAATATTTATCGGCTCCTTGATCAAACATAGTATAAGCGCCATCTCCACCTTGGGACTGAGAACTACCGTTTATACCGGGTTGAGCATCTTCAAAAAATTGTGTCCCATTGTCTTGAGCTCCCGCCGCAAAATATTCTCCAGACAAACCGCTCACGGCAGCTGTAGGGGCTACCCCAACACTATAAAACTGTGTTACATTTAATCCGTCTACCCTTGTTTGTATGGCTGAAGTTGATATCGGGGCTGAAGATAAACTTGTTGCAAAACTTACCCCTCCATCGTGTCCTAATACCGCTTGGTTTGTGTTTCCAGGTCTAAATACCATCGCATGCTGATCGGCATGAACTACAGATACTCCTGTAGGATAACTTGGCGACCATTTAGAAATGGTTTGCCATGTTGCGCCACTATTATCTGATCGATGAATATCAATTCCGCCAACATATACCATGGCATCATTAGTAGGGTCAACCGTAATTATTAAATCATAAAAAGCTTGACCACGACAAAAATCTGTTGCTGAAGTTCCATGCATCGCTGGTGGCTCTGCCAATCTTGTCACCGTTGTAAAACCATCGGTTGTCAAATATATATCAGCTTCACCTGTTGTTGCGTCTTCAACTAGTACATAAATTTTGTTGTTATTGGTTGCCGACAACCCTATTTGTGTTCGCTTACCATTTGGAACTGCATGTTTTAATGTAAATGTATTACCATCTGCTGAAGAAAAAATCTTTCCTCCACCGTCTCCATACAATAAACTACTTTTAGTAGAAATCCATATGGAATTGTTGGGTCCAATTTCAATTTCATTTGGACAATGTTTATTTCTATCATCTGTTAGTGGCATGTTTACTAAACTCCAAGATGCACCCCCATTAATCGATTTGTATAAACCATAATCAGGCCCCCCTAAATAGGTAGTTTGGTTTGCTGCACTGTAAAAAGTATCTCCTGCAGCTACGTAAATTTCAGACACTGCACCATTGGCTCTCACTTTAATATCGTTAATGTGTTGTTGCCCTGGGACTAAATTTCCTGTAAATGCTCCTCTTACAATTGGATTCAACGTACCAGAAACTGTACCTGCAAGTACAGCTGCCTCTAATAAATCCCCATCTGTATTTGAAATCATTATGGATGGTATTGTAATTGTAGGATCATCTCCACCCATAGCTACAGGTGCTCCATCAGTATTATTCATCATGATTACTCCAACAGCACCAGCATCTTGGGCCGCTTTTACCTTGAGTACAAAATTACACGTACCTCTGCGAATTAATGCAATCTTACCCACAAGAGCTGCAGCGTTTGTAATCGCCTGACAAGCATCACTTGTAGGAGCAACACCATCGTTAACCAATACAATATTTGCTGTTAGTGCAGTAGAAACTGGGGTTCCAAAAGCTGTAGTTGTAAAACAAGTGTAAGTACCTGCTATACTGGCCGGGCTATTAATCGTTAATCCTGCCGCAGATTGAAAAGAAGTTGGACCTGTAATTCCACCGAAAACTTTGGTCCACGTGGTTCCGCCGTTTGAAGATTTCCAAACTCCATCACCATTTACATCACCTCCCACATAAGATTCTCCGGTACCCAAGTAAAAAACATTCGTGTTATTGGGATCATAAGTAATCGCAGAAACCGATAAATTTTCAGGAATATTTACACGGGTCCACGTTGAGAATGTACTTGTAATATCTGTATTTTTCCACAAACCACCACTTACTCCACCGGCAAAAACGGTTTTGAAAGTAGGATCATTCGGATCAAACATGATGGCTCTAACTCGACCTCCAACATTATTTGGTCCTCTTTCAACCCAATTGTTATCTGAACCATCTCCCGGCACTCTACCCGAGGTCAAGGCCTGTTGTCTTTCCGTTATTAATTGATTTCTAATAATTTCCAAATTTTCTGGATGGGTTCTCCCAGTCTCTGGATTAATAGACAATTCCCATTCGTGTTCATAGAATTTATTAGGCGGAATTCCCAAAGCCTTTCTTTCTTTTTTAGATAATGCCATTACCTTTTTATAAGGCGAATTATCTAAATAAGCTTTGTGTTTTTTTCTTAATTCAACAATTTCAGAAGGTACCGAATTCGTGACTACTGAAGCAGAAATATCAGTTACTTTTGGCGCAACTGCAGCGATAGCTCTTTTAGATTTCAGAGGCACATTATTGAATTTTTGAGTTGCTTTGACTGTCGTTTTTGAAACTTTTGTAGGTACACTAGCTTCTCTGTTCGACGGATTTTCTGTACAACTTATTCCTAAAAATAGGACGGAACTTAGTAAAAAAAGTAGTTGTTTTTTCATTTAAAAACTGTATTTCTGGATTTAATTCTCACAAATTTAGCACTTTAATGGGATTATTTTAAAAAAAACTAATAATTTAAATGTATTTAACTTTTGTTGGCTTGAATCGTTTTGAATAACTCAACAGCTTTTCCATCGGTTAACAAAGAAACAAAATGGCAAATATGCATCAAACGTTCGTACAGGTTTTCTTTTTGAATTTGAAAGCGCTCGGGTAATAATTTCAGTAAGAGCTCATCATAATTTGATGCTCTATCGCTTTGCTTTTTATTGGTAGCCGTGCAAAAACAATCCAAAAGAGTATGGATTACTTTATATCCCATCACTTCTTTTTGTATGACTTCTTTGCTCTGATAGACATTTCTAATACTAATTTGAATGATGTCATTCATTTGCGCTTTGTATTGGCTTTTATCCATCAATGAAAAGGGAAACTCGCCAGCTAAAATTGCTTTTTCATTTTCCATAAATACGGTAACCGCATCGTTGATTAAACTTCCGATGGCTAATGCTCGCAAATAACTAATGCGATCTTCTTTTGTGATTAACTCGTTATATTTTTGAGTATCTATGCCGTTTTTTACCAATTTAATAAGATATTCTAACGCATACTCTTCTGGAATTAATCCGAGGTTGATGCCGTCTTCAAAATCGATAATGGTATAGCAAATATCATCGGCTGCTTCTACTAAGTAGGCTAATGGATGGCGCTCAAAACCAATATCATTTCCAGATTTATTAGCGACCAACCCCAATTCTTTGGCTACTTCCTCAAAAAAATCTTTATCCGATTGGAAAAAACCATATTTTTTATCACAAATTTTTGACGTTGGTTTTTTAGGCAAACTTTCTTTTGGATATTTCATAAAAGCACCAAGGGTAGCATACGAAATTCGCAATCCTCCTTCAATTCCTTCTCGACTGGAAGTTAATACTGAAAAACCATTCGCATTGCCTTCAAAATCAATCAAATCTTGCCATTGCTTTTCTGTTAACTGGTCTTTATATTGCGCTCCATTTCCTGTTTTGAAATATTCGCCAATGGCTTTTTCGCCGGAATGGCCAAACGGAGGGTTTCCAATATCGTGTGATAAGGCAGCCGCAGCAACTATAGCCCCAAAATCATTGGCTTGATAACCATATACTTCCTGTAAGTGTGGGTAATTGGCAATAATTTGTTTTCCTACCAAACGACCTAAGGAACGCCCCACTACCGAAACCTCCAAACTATGAGTCAATCGGTTGTGAACAAAATCGGTTTTGGAGAGGGGAATGACTTGTGTTTTATCTTGTAAACTTCTGAAGGCCGAAGAAAATATAATTCGGTCATAATCGACTTCGAAGCCTAGGCGGGTATCGTCTTGTTCTTTCCGTAATCGTTTACTGGTGTCGCCTTGTCGTTTTAAAGACAATAATTGTTCCCATTGCATCATGTGATTCTAGATTGAAGATTGCAGATTTTTGATTTGATAGTTTACTCTTTTTCGTTGGCTAAAAAGAAGTTTCTTGATTTTTTTGGATATTGATTATAACTTTTATCACTCGGGTTGACAATGACCGACTTGATGTTGATTTCGTCGCCTACTTTAAAATTTTTCTCCGTGTATTGATAATCCAATAAATATTCCCCGCAGAAATAATTTCCGTCGGTGTCTTTTTCAATGTATCCTGTATATACTCCTTTTTTATCTTTTGACATGGTCTGTGTATTTTTTTCAAATGTACGAATTGCATCGGAATTTATAAGAACAAAAACAGCCATCCAATGACAGCTGTTTTTTACTATTTTTTTTGAATACGAGTTGTAATTTAAGAGCCACACATTTCGCAATCTTCTGGACCCGAGTTTCGAGCTCTTTCAATCATAGCTTTGTATTCTTCGGCGGACATTTCTGCCGGCTCGTCTAATACGGCTATGGCTTCTAATTTTTGAACAACCGGTTGTTCTTTCACTTCGATCGGTTCGGCTTGTTTGTCATTATTTAAAGTAAACTTAATGGCATCCACTGCCGATTTTGTTCGTAAATAATACATTCCGGTTTTCAATCCTGATTTCCATGCATAGAAATGCATCGAAGTTAATTTTGCATAATTAGCATCTTGCATGAACAAGTTTAACGATTGGGATTGGTCAATAAAATAACCTCTGTGACGGCTCATATCGATAATGTCTTTCATAGACATTTCCCATACGGTTTTGTACAATTCTTTTAAATCAGAAGGAATTCTTTCGATGTTTTGAACCGAACCGTTGTGACGCATGATTTCTTGCTTTAATGTTTCGTTCCACAACCCTCTTTCTACTAAATCATTCAATAAGTGTTTATTCACCACAATGAATTCTCCAGACAATACACGACGGGTATAAATGTTTGAAGTATACGGTTCAAAAGCCTCGTTATTTCCTAAAATTTGAGAGGTCGAAGCGGTTGGCATAGGTGCTACTAACAAGGAGTTTCTAACTCCGTTTGCCAATACATCTTTACGCAAGCCTGCCCAATCCCAGCGTCCTGATAACTCTTCGTCTTTTAATCCCCAAAGATTGTGTTGGAATTCCCCTTTAGATATTGGCGACCCTTCGTAAGTAGAATACGGTCCTTCTTCTTTTGCCATTTCCATTGAAGCGGTAACAGCTGCAAAATATAGGGTTTCGAAAATTTCTTGGTTTAATTTTTTAGCCTCATCACTTGTAAAAGGCATGCGCAACATGATAAAAGCATCGGCCAAACCTTGCACGCCTAGACCTACAGGTCGGTGGCGCATGTTTGAATTTTCTGCCTCAATAACAGGATAATAATTTCGATCAATTACCTTGTTTAAGTTGCGAGTTACTCGTTTGGTTACATTGTATAATAATTCGTGATTGAACGCTCCATTTTCAACAAACATAGGTAAGGAAATCGACGCTAAATTACATACAGCAATTTCGTCTGCTGAAGTGTACTCAATAATTTCGGTACATAAATTGGACGATCGAATCGTCCCCAAATTCTTTTGGTTGGATTTTCTATTTGCTGCATCTTTATACAACATATAAGGCGTACCCGTCTCAATTTGAGATTCCAATATTTTCTCCCAAAGTTCGCGCGCTTTGATTGTTTTTCTACCTTTACCTTGTGCTTCATAAGAAGTGTATAATGCTTCAAATTCTTCACCATATAAATTATCCAATCCTGGGCATTCGTTTGGACACATCAATGTCCAAGTCGTATCTTCTTCCACACGTTTCATGAACAAATCGGAAGTCCACATGGCAAAAAACAAGTCTCTTGCGCGCATTTCTTCTTTTCCAGTGTTCTTTTTCAAATCTAAGAATTCAAAAATATCGGCATGCCAAGTTTCTATGTAAATAGCAAAACTTCCTTTGCGTTTTCCGCCTCCTTGATCTACATAACGAGCGGTATCATTGAATACGCGCAACATGGGAACAATTCCATTGGAAGTTCCGTTGGTACCCCGAATATAAGAACCCGTAGCTCTTACGTTGTGAATTGCCAAACCAATTCCTCCGGCGGATTGTGATATTTTTGCGGTTTGTTTTAAGGTGTCATAAATACCATCAATACTATCGTCTTTCATGGTCAACAAGAAACACGATGACATTTGGGGCTTGGGCGTACCTGCATTGAATAATGTTGGTGTTGCGTGTGTAAAGAATTTTTTAGACATCAACTCATAGGTCTCTATGGCTGCATCCATGTCATTCAAGTGAATTCCAACTGCTACACGCATCAACATATGCTGAGGTCGCTCCACAATTTTTCCGTTGATTCTTAATAAATAAGAACGTTCTAACGTTTTGAATCCGAAATAGTCATAATTAAAATCTCGGGTATAGATGATATGAGAATCTAAGAAAGCTGCATTTTCTTGAATGACTTGGTGCACTTCATCTGAAATTAATGGCGCTTCTTGATTGGTTCTTGGGTTTACATAATGATACATTTCACTCATCGTTTCCGAGAATGATTTGTTGGTATTTTTGTGTAGATTTGAAATGGCAATACGAGCGGCAAGTTGCGCATAATCAGGGTGTGAAACAGTCATGGATGCGGCGGTTTCTGCTGCTAAATTATCTAATTCAGACGTGGTTACTCCATCGTATAATCCTTCAATTACACGCATGGCCACTTTTACAGCGTCTACCATGTCATTCAATCCATAACATAATTTTTTAATACGATCCGTGATTTTGTCAAACATTACTGGCTCTTTGTGGCCATCTCTTTTTACTACATACATAGGTTTTTAGTTTTTGTGAAATAGAAAATCCCTTCTCTTATTTCGGGTTATTTGTGTTTATTTAGTTACAATTCTGGTAATCCTTTATTAACTTATCAATAAAATTAAAGTCATAATAATGAATGGTAAGTAAGTCGTTTTGTTTTTCTTTAGGCAACTTTTTAAACTCTTTATGCAATCTTTTTTCTTCAGCTTCATATGCCCTGTCTTGTTGAACATAGGGTGCTATCAAAGCATCAATATTATTTGCAATTTCGGGGCAATCTTTGAACAAATCTTTTAATGGATTACCCATTCTTTTGGCTATTTTTTCTCTCACGTTATTTTCAAAAATAATTTCAGAAATAAAATCATCCATATTTCCATAGTTTATCGCATAATTTTCTTTGGAATTTTGGTAGTAAAATATTTCATTTTTGGTTGTTGTGACAGAATAATCTGTAGTTCCAGCCGCTTTTTCTACATATTTTAATCCATAAATATTTATTTTTCCTTCTTTTAATAATGGCAAATAAACTTTTCTTCCTTCGGTTGAAATTGTTCCATCCTTATTAATTTCTCTTAAGAAAACAACTTTAAAATGCTGAAAAGTTTTGTCTTCGTTTATTAATGTAACTTGACTAATCTCATCAATCAATATCTTTTTCGTATCCGATTGCTCATCAATTTTAAAAATCAAAAACTTGTTATCTAAATTCAAATTTGTTTCTAATGATTTTGATGTTTGAGCAAAAAACCATTTGTCTTCTATAAATGATTTGATTAATCCTTTTTCTTCATGTCCATCATTAAATTTAACAATTCCATCAACAAATTTTGCATTTGCTGTTAGACCAATTAAAAAGACAAAAAGTAAGAAGATTCTTTTCATGAATTTATTTTTAAAAATCGGCGTCAAAGCTAATTTTACTGGATTCGGAATCCGAATTCATTACCCCAGCTTTTTGGTATTCTCCTACTCGTTTTTCAAAGAAGTTTGTTTTTCCTTGCAACGAAATCATGTCCATAAAATCAAACGGATTGGATGAATTGTACACTCTTTCACAACCTAACTCTACTAACAATCTATCGGTCACAAATTCGAGATATTGTGTCATTAACGTTGCATTCATTCCAATTAAACTTACAGGAAGTGATTCGGTAATAAATTGACGTTCTATATTTAATGCGTCAACAATAATTTCTGTAATTCTTGCTTTAGGCACTTTATTTACAATATGATGTCTGTGAAGGTGAACAGCAAAATCACAATGCATTCCTTCATCACGAGAAATTAATTCGTTTGAAAATGTTAATCCCGGCATTAATCCGCGTTTTTTCAACCAATAAATCGAACAAAATGAACCCGAGAAGAAAATTCCTTCAACCGCTGCAAAAGCGATCAATCGTTCTGCAAAAGAATCGGATGCAATCCATTTTAGCGCCCATTCTGCTTTTTCTTTAATGGCAGGAAATGTTTCAATAGCATGGAATAATTTATTTTTTTCAACTTCGTCTTTTACATAGGTATCAATCAATAATGAATATGTTTCGCTGTGAATATTTTCCATCATGATTTGAAAACCATAAAAGAATTTTGCTTCAGGATACTGCACTTCATTAACAAAGTTTTCAGCTAAATTTTCATTTACAATTCCGTCTGAGGCAGCAAAAAAAGCTAAAATATGTTTGATAAAATATTTTTCATCATCGCTCAATTTATTATTCCAATCGTTCAAATCAGTATGTAAATCAATTTCTTCAGCGGTCCAAATACACGCTTCTTGTTTTTTATACCATTCCCAAATATCTTGGTGCTTGATTGGAAAAATGACAAATCGATCTTTGTTTTCTTGCAAAATAGGTTCTACTACTGACATAGCTATTTGATTTTTTTAAAAAAAATAATTGTGAAAAAATGAATTTGTAAGGGAACTACAAAGTTTGTCATTTGAAATGAAAAAAGAAAGGCAAACTTATTCACAATTGAAGTAAGTTTTTAACAAAGTAGGATTTTACCTTCCAGGTGATGCGTTATTTATAACTATTTGATTTTCAATGATTTGAAAACAAATTAAACAAGCGTTAAATCCTCGCGAGCGGCAATAAAATAGGCCATTAAGACCCCTTTTATAAAGGATAAAAAAGAATTATTTTTTCAAGTCTTGAGCTACTTTTTCCAACTCCTCGTACCACTGTTGACCAAATTTTCGAACCAATGCTTCTTTGACAAATTGGTACACCGGCACCCCTAATTCTTCTCCTAAAGCACAAGCATCGGAACAGATGTGCCATTTGTGATAATTGACGGCCGCAAAATCGGAATATTCTTTTACTCGTATGGGATATAAATGGCAAGAAACCGGTTTTTTCCAATCTACGATTCCTTCATTATAAGCTTGTTCTATTCCGCATAGAGCCGTTTTGCCATCAAAAATTACATACGCACAATCTTTACCGTCGATTAGTGGCGTTTCTAATTCTCCAAATTCTGAAGTCACATGTGTGCCTTGTGCTTCAATCGCTTTTACACCTTCAGGACGCAAGAATGGTTTTACTTTTTCGAAAATTTCAGCTAAAATTTTGGTTTCTTCGGCATCCAAAGGTGCCCCCGCATCACCATCTACGCAACATGCGCCTTGACAAGCTGACAAGTTGCACACAAATTCTTTTTCTAAGATTTCTTCGGAAACGATGGTTTTTTGGAGCTGAAACATATTGCAAATATTAAAAAGCAAAGATATGAAATGATTTTAGGATTGAGGAGTACGAATGGGTGATTTTAGAAAATTGTTTTTATGCCATATAAAATAGAATTGGTTCTTAATTTTGCCCCCTGCTATTGATAATGTATGGTTAAATTAAAAAAGTTCTTTGGTCAATATCCGTATATTTGTACAAAATTAGAAAAATGGAGACCGGAATTATTTGGAAAGACGTCTTTACGATAGGCATGATCCTTTTTGCGGTAATCGATATTGTAGGTAGCATACCTATAATTGTAGATTTACGCAGTAAGATGGGGCATATCCAATCGGAGAAAGCTACAATTGTGGCAGCTATTATTATGATTGCGTTTTTGTTTGTGGGAGAAGAAATTCTTCGCCTCATAGGCATAGATGCCAATTCATTTGCTGTAGCAGGTTCATTTGTCTTGTTTTTTCTAGCATTAGAAATGATTTTAGGCATTCGACTGTACAAAGAAGACAATCCGAGTACAGCCTCTATTGTGCCTATTGCATTTCCATTAATAGCTGGTGCAGGAACCATGACAACCATCTTATCCTTACGGGCGGTGTATGCGAATATTAATATCATTATTGCTATCATTTTCAATGTTATAGTTGTTTATGGGGTATTAAAGTCGTCGGGCAAAATCGAAAGAATATTAGGAAATAACGGATTGGGTGTAATTCGTAAAATATTTGGTGTAATTTTGCTTGCAATAGCCGTAAAACTATTTGCCTCTAACGTTAAAGGATTATTTATTTAGAAAACTATATATGAAAATTTTTACTTATGTAACTGTTGCTATTGCGCTAGGCTTAATTGGCTTCAACTTGTTCCAAATTGATTACAGCCATCCATTTGAAGGGAATAGTACGATTGCAATTATTGGAGTTGTAGCTGGTATTTGTGCCATATTATTACTACTACTTTTACGTTTTTCCAAAATGATTGTCGAAAAAACTAAAGAATAACAATGTTTGATGTTGTCATTATTGGTGCAGGAGTATCGGGCGTATCGTGTGCTTTGATTTTGGGCTCTGCTCAAAACAAACCCTTTGCAATGGATAAAAAAATGGCAATTATTGCCCACCAAAAAGCCTCTTCATTACAAAATGCCATTTTTAATAATGCCTATGGAATTCCTGCCGGGAAATTAGGAAGTGAATTATTAGAAGAAAGCTTGAAACATTTAACCCTTTCTTATCCGCACATCCAACAAATTCATGACGAAAAAGTGCTTTCGATTTCTGGTGAAGCTGCAAATTTCGTAGTTACCACCAACAAATCTTCACTTCAAGCAAAAATTGTAGTGATTGCGATTGGTTCTGGAAATCCTTTTGCAATTGAAGGTTTGGAATCGTTTGTAATGCCCCATCAAAAAGCCGCTCCTGAAAAAAACAGAATCCAATTAAAAAATACCGACCACTTAGTCACAGAAGGTATTTATGTAGCTGGAGTTTTAGCTGGACACCGAAGTCAATTGACTATCGCCGCTGGAAGTGGTGCTTCTGTAGCAACGGATATTTTAACGTTGTGGAATAATGGAAACCCGGTACAGGTTCATGATGCTGTTGGGAAATAATCTTTACAGATCCAACACCTTATTTACCATATCATCTTTCTTCAAAATCAACTGATAATATTCTTTATCTGAAAACAATTGTTGCACAAACTCGGCATGCATGTAATGGAGTACTTTTCCTTTTTGTTGGTCTATGTTTAATAGCAGCCCACTATCCTTCATTCGATTTTTAAAAGCTTTGAAATAAATGGGGTTTTGCTCTAACTCGTTTCTAATTTCATCCATCGACATTGTATTGAATCGTTTTCGATTTTGGTCCAATTGTTCAAAAACAAAATAATTCATCAATCCCGATTGCAAAAGTAAAGTCCCCATTTCTTCTCCATGTTTTCGATCTAAAGGCACAAATACATCTGGAATAATGCCGCCGCCGCCATAAACAATTCGGCCTTTTTTGGTTTTGAATTTTAAGCTGTCCGAAATTTTAATTTTATCTTTTTCATACAATTCGCCCGTTTCAAAGCGCTTTTGAAATTCGTTAAAGTAGTGCTCCCCTTTATCTTCATAGGGTTTCTGAATGGAGCGTCCCGATGGCGTATAATATCTAGCCACGGTTAATCGTACCGCCGAACCGTCGCCCAACGGCATTTCGCGTTGTACTAACCCTTTTCCAAAAGAACGTCTGCCCACAATGGTTCCCCGATCGTTATCTTGAATGGCCCCCGCCAGAATTTCACTGGCCGAAGCGGTTTCTTCGTTGATCAATAGTGTTACTTTCCCGGTTTCAAAAATTCCTTTTTCGGTTGCTCGAGTGAAGTCTTCTTTTCCTTTCTTATTTTTGGTTTTAACGATGAGTTCGTCCTTTTTCAAAAATTCATCGGCAATCGCTACCGCCGATTCTAGATACCCACCTCCATTGTCTCTTAGATCGATTAGTAATTCGTTGGCCCCTAGCTTTTTTAGTTGAGTCAGTCCTGAGATGAATTCATCATAAGTAGTTTCTGCAAAGCGATTAATTTTAATGTAACCCACTTTTTTAGAAAGCATTAGTGCAGCATCCACGCTTTTAATGGGAACAACCCCACGTTGTAAAGTAACCGTCCATTTTTTATGTTCTGATTTTCGGTAAACAACTAATTTTACTGGGGTACCTTGTTTGCCTTTTAAAATTGAAAAGAGTGCATCTGTTGACATGTTCTTTTGGAACAATTGGATGGAATTGGCATACAAAATTCGATCCCCTGCTTTTATTCCTGCTTTTTCTGAGGGACCGTTAGCAATGGGTTTAATGACCGAAACGGTATCGTTGTACATGTAAAAATTAACACCAATCCCAACAAAATCGCCCCGCATGCTTTGCGAAACGGCTTCTAAATCATTTTTTGGAATATATACCGAATGCGGATCTAGTTTGGCTAAAATTTCAGTTACGGTGAGATCCACTATTGAATCGGTATCGAGACTATCTACATATTCTCTTTCTATAAAATCGATAAGTTTATGGAGTTTGGTTGTTTGGGAATTTCGTGAAAAAAAAACTTTTCCTGAAGAGGTATGTAAAACACTCCCTAAAACAAAGCCAATGGCAAGGAGTATAGAAATGAGCAGTGGAACATATACTTTGTTTATTTTCATACACTAACTCAAGTCCGCAATCCATTCCACCTCAACGCCTGCTTTTCGTAAAAAATCGACTCCCGAAGTATCTTTATACTCGTTGTGATACACTACTCTTTTAATACCCGATTGGTGAATTAATTTACTACAATCTTTACAAGGAGAAAGTGTAATATAAAGGGTGGCGTCTTCACACGACTGAGTAGACCGTGCTACTTTTAATATGGCATTGGCTTCGGCATGCAAAACATACCATTTGGTTGTGTTATTATCATCTTCACAACAATTTTCAAAACCCGATGGGGTACCATTATAACCGTCGGAAATAATCATTTTATTTTTTACGATAATCGCTCCTACTTTTTTGCGCTGACAATAGGACAAATTACCCCATTCTTTTGCAATTCGGAGATACGCTTTGTCGTACTTTTCTTTTTTTTCTTTCTTCATTAGTGATTCCAAATTTCATTTTCGATTAGCATTGGCAAAACTACACCAATTATGAATGCCGACAATACCAAAGCCCAATCTCTTTTTGAAAATTTAAAAAAAGATTGCGTTAGGTAGGATGCAACCAAAACCACAAGAACCACAATGAGTTGAGCGCCCTCAATTCCAAGAGCAAATTCCATCAACGGCAATAATTTATCGGTAGCATTGCCTGGTAGTATGGTTTTAAAATAATTAGAAAAGCCAAGTCCGTGAATAATTCCGAAGAAAACCGTGACCACCGCTTCAAATGAAATGCGCTCTTTTTTAATTGGTTTTCCGGCCGTAATTAGATGATAAGCGGCCGTAATTAGAATAGTGATGGGGATTAAAAATTCAACAAATTGCGCATTAATTTGCACGAATTCAAACACAGACAATAACAAGGCCAGGGTATGACCTAAGGTAAAAATTGTGACCAAGATCAATACTTTTTTCCAATCTTTAAAAGCATACGGGACCACTAAAGCCATTAAAAACAAGACGTGATCATAAGCTGCACTATCCAAAACGTGCTTAAGTCCAATATTGAAATACAATAAAAAATCTGACATATTACTACTTTTGTTGAAACATTCAAACTTACAATTTATTTTATTATGTTGGTATAATGTGAGCAGAAAAGCATGATAATTTCTTTCTAAAAATGGAAAAAATGTGTAATTTTGTAGCTAAATAAAAACAAGTATTATGTCCATTTCAGATTTATACGATAGCGGTTTTAGAAACAGAAACAAAGGTCACTTTTCAGCAATTGTAAGAGTGGCGTTATCCGATGGAACGCTATCGCAAGAAGAAAAAAAATTCTTAGACAAATTAGCCATCAAATTAGAAATTTCTTCAGCAGAATATGAAGAAATTTTTGCCAATCCATTAAAATATCCGGTAAATCCGCCTTTATTACACACGCATCGTTTGGAGCGTTTGTATGATTTGGCGCGTATGGTATATACCGATGAGCATGTAATGGCTGAAAAAGAACAGGAATTATTGACTCGATTTGCATTGGCTTTAGGTTTTACAGCGGGTAACGTAAATTACATCGTTGACAAAGCATTAAAATTAGTAGATCACAAGGTTGATTTCGACACCTTTACCTATGAAATGCAACACATGAACAAATAGCCAATCGTTTGTTAAAAAGTAAAGCACAAATTCAATTGAATTTGTGCTTTTTTTATGTTTTTTATTACAGCTATTTCGCTTTTGCCATACATTCTTCCGCTTTCTCAACCATTTCCTTGTTACCACAGAAAAAAGGAACACGTTGGTGCAAAGCAGAGGGTTCAATCTCCATAATTCTTTTATAACCATCTGATGCCTTTCCTCCAGCTTGTTCTGCAATAAACGCCATGGGATTGCATTCATACAACAAACGTAGCTTTCCACTAGGCGTTTTAGATGTTGTGGGATATAAATAAATCCCTCCTTTAATCATGTTGCGGTGAAAATCAGACACTAAACTACCTATGTAGCGTGACGTATAGGGTCGATCTCCTTCTTCTGTCTGACAATATTTAATATAATCTTTTACACCTTGTGGAAAATGCACATAATTTCCTTCATTAATAGAATAGATATTGCCATTTTCGGGATATTTCATGTTTGGATGTGATAAATAGAACGTTCCAATCGCTGGGTTCAAAGTAAATCCATTGACCCCATGCCCGGTTGTGTATACCAACATGGTTGATGTGCCATAAATGACATACCCCGCCGCTACTTGATTGATGCCAGGTTGTAAGAAATCTTCTATAGTTACTGGTGTTCCCACGGGTGTAATTCTTCTAAACACTGAAAAAATAGTCCCTACAGAAACATTCACATCAATATTGGAAGAACCATCTAACGGATCCATCAATACAATATATTTGTTATTATGACTGTTGTCTGAACCGGCAACAGTAATAAAGTCATCATTTTCTTCGGAGCCAATGCCACAAACTATTTCGCGATTGATTAACGTTTGAATAAACACCTCATTGGCATAAACATCTAATTTTTGTTGGTCTTCCCCCTGAATATTTTGTTCGCCGGCAGCACCTACTATATCCACTAACCCTGCTTTATTTACTTTATAATTTACTACTTTAGCAGCTAGTCGAATTGAGTTAATAATACGCGACAATTCGCCTGTTGAGTATTGAAACGAATTTTGGTGTTCAATGATAAATTCTCCTAAGGTTCTGTTTCTTTCTTCCATTACGAAAACGTTGTAGTTGTGTTAGTGGCACAAATATCGTGAATTTTGTGAAAAGAACATATTAAATTAAAAAGATGTTCTAGTAAATTTTATTTTTGTAAAAAATTTAGAACATGAAGATTCGAAAAGCAACCCAAAATGACATGCCTTTTGTATTAGAATTGATACAAGAACTGGCCGCTTTTGAAAAAGAACCGGAAGCAGTTGTTGTAACTGTTGCCGATTTGATTCGCGATGGGTTTTCAGATTCGCCTCTTTTTCATTGTTTGGTTGCCGAAAAAGAAAATACTATTATTGGCATGGCATTATTTTATTATCGCTATTCCACATGGAAAGGAAAAACCATACATTTGGAAGATTTAATTGTACAAGCCAATCAAAGGGGAACAGGAGCTGGTTTTGCTTTGTACCAAGAAGTCATTAAGCAAGGAAAAAAGGACAATGTACGTCGAATCGAGTGGAATGTTTTGGACTGGAATACCCCCGCTATTGCCTTTTATGAAAAATCGGGTGCTAAAGTTCTATCCGACTGGCGTGTGGTGCACATGGATGAAAATGGAATCGAAAAATTTTTGAAAGAAGAATACTAATTTTTGAAGTTAATACGAACTGAACTCATGAAAATATTTAAATTTGGAGGAGCCTCCGTAAAAGATGCCGATAGTGTAAAAAATGTATTTCAAGTATTACAAACCGTAGGATCTGAAGATGTGTTGTTGGTCATCTCCGCTATGGGCAAAACCACCAATGCATTAGAAGTTGTTATTGCAAATTATTTTGAAAAGTCAAAAGAATTAAATGCATCGCTTCAGGAAGTTCGAAAATACCACAATCAAATAGTATTGGATTTGTTTGAAGATGAAGATCATGAGGTGTTTTTTGATGTCAACGCTCATTTTGATGATTTAGAATATTTTATCCGCAGCACAAAATCGCCCAATCATAGTTTTGTTTACGATCAAGTCGTGAGTATAGGCGAACTGGTTTCTACCACCATTATCAGTCATTATTTTAATTTTAGAGGATTAAAAAACAATTGGATAGATGTGCGTCCGTTAATAAAAACCGACAACAATTACCGCGATGGTCAAGTCGATTGGGATGTTACTCAAAAACTAATCACAAAAGGGATTAAGAAAAAGTCATTGAATATTACCCAAGGGTTTTTAGGTTCCGATGAAAATAATTTCACTACCACATTGGGGCGTGAAGGTTCGGATTATACTGCCGCTATTTTTGCTTATTGTTTAGGAGCCGAAAGCGTAACCATTTGGAAAGATGTTCCCGGCGTGTTGAATGCAGATCCAAGGTATTTTGAAAATGCCATATTACTGCATCAAATATCCTACAGAGAAGCTATTGAATTGGCCTTTTATGGTGCATCGGTAATCCATCCCAAAACGTTACAACCTTTACAAAAAAAAGAAATACCATTGTATGTTAAATCGTTCATCAATCCAACATTACCTGGGACTTGCGTTTCCAAAGGGGCCGATTTAGAACCCAAAACGGCTTGTTTCATTTTGAAGAAAAATCAATTATTACTCTCTTTATCTTCTATAGATTTTGATTTTATCATGGAAAACAGCATCAGTGAAATCTTTGCCTTGTTTTCAAAACATAAAATCAAAGTGAATTTAATTCAAAATACCGCGATCAGTTTCTCTGTTTGTATTGAAGACAAATACAATAATTTTGAAAGCTTACGACAAATATTGGCCAAGAAATTTAAAGTATCTTACAACGAAAATGTATCGCTTTACACGATAAGACATTTTGATGAAAACGCAGCTAAAGTTGTTGAAACCGATAAAACAATATTACTAAGACAGCTTTCTAGAGAAACCATGCAACTAATTACAAAGGAGTAATCTAGTAAGAAAATTACAGGAATCAGTAACATCAATAAAATACATCATTTTTTCCAACAATAAATACTACTTTTGAAGATTCGGAGTTATAGTGTTTATGCAAAAATTTGTTTTTTTTATGGGATGTATCTTCTGTGTTTTGGGTGGTTTTGCCCAAGAGACGTTGACCTCCTATCCTACTAAAAAAATCATTTTTTCTAAAGACACGATTGCGATAGAAAAATTCAGTATTAACAGTTCTTATTTTGAAATAAAGGACAAAAAAGGCAATGTCATTGATCCTGGGTTTTACCAGGTTAATTTTCAAAAAGGAACTTTGATTTTTTTAAAAGACATCAAAATTTCTGACACTTTACTTGTACACTATGCTAAATTTCCAGATTTTTTAACCAAAACCTATTCTATTTACGATGACGATAAAGTCGTTTCAAACGAAGCGGGTAAATACGTCATTTTTAAAAAAAATCCTACCCCAAAATACAAACCTTTTGACGGTTTAAATACTTCAGGAAGCATTACGCGAGGCGTCACGATTGGAAACAACCAAAACGCTGTAGTGAACTCTAATTTAGACCTTCAAATCACTGGAAAAATTTCAGATAAAGTAAGTTTACGTGCTTCCATTCAAGACAGCAATATCCCTTTACAGGAAGGGGGTTATTCACAAAAATTAGATGAATTTGATCAACTATTTATCGAATTATTTTCCGAAAAATGGAACATCCGTGCGGGTGATTTATTTTTGGAAAACAGAAAATCAGCCTTTCTTAATTTTAACAAAAAAGTACAAGGTTTAGCTGCCAAATTTACCTTTGGGAATCCTTCTAAAAAAACAGAAGTAATTGCCGCAGGTGCCTTAGTTAGAGGGCAATATGCACGCAGTAATTTTATTGGGCAAGAAGGCAATCAAGGTCCCTATAAATTGCGAGGCAACAACAACGAATTGTACGTTTTAGTCGTTTCTGGGTCGGAACGCGTCTATGTAAACGGGATTTTGAAAACCCGTGGCGAAAACAAGGATTATCTGATCGATTACAACGCAGGTGAAATCATTTTTACATCGTTATTTCCAATTACTTCTGAAATGCGAATCAATATAGAATACCAGTATACCGATCGAAATTTTACTCGATTCATTACCTATGGTGGCATTTCACACGAACAAAAAAAGTGGCAAATTGGCGGCTATATATATTCGGAAGGAGATTTAAAAAATCAACCCCTACAACAAAATTTATCTTCGGAACAAATTACAATATTACAAAACGCTGGAGATGATCTTTCTCAAATGAACGGTCCATCGTCCTATTTAGACATGTATTCTGAAAATAAAATTTTGTACAAAAAAGTACTCATAAATGGTGTCGAAGTATATGAATACTCTAATAATCCGACTGATGAATTGTATAATGTGCGCTTTTCGTTAGTGGGAAATTTTCAAGGAAACTATGTTTTAGTTAACAACCAAGCGATTGGAAAAATTTATGAATACATAGCGCCAATAGCCGGAGTAGCTCAAGGAAATTACGAACCCATTGTTCGCTTGATTGCACCCACAAAAATTCAAATCGCAACCGTTATTGGAAAATACCACCCGAGCGAAAAATCAATGATTGATTTTGAAATGGCCCTAAGCAATAACGATCAGAATTTATACTCGAATAGCGACGATAACAACAATAAAGGGTTCGCAGGAAAATTAACGGTTAAACAACGCCTTTTAAATGGAAAAACCACGCTAGATGCTTTTGCCAATTATCAATTGGTACAGGAAAACTTCAAAACCATTGAGCGGTTATACAACATTGAATTCAATCGGGATTGGAACATTACTTCAACACTCATAGGCAATCAAAACTTTTTAACTTCCGGATTGGAATTTAATTTCAACAACAAAGGGAAAGCCAATTATCAGTTTGAAAATGTAACGTTTGGCCATGTTTTTTTAGGAAATAAACATACTTTATCGGGAAGATATAGTACAAAGAAATGGAGTGTATGGAGTAATTCTAGTGTAATGAAAAGCGATGCCCAACTATCCAATTCGTCTTTTGCACGAAGCCAAAATCGGTCGTCTTATAAATGGACCAAAAATTGGGTAGGAGCTACTGTAAATTTGGAAAATAATTCTGAAAAAATAAAGGCAACCGATGCTTTTTCGGCCTTGAGCCAACGATTTTTAGAATATGGTGCTTTTATAGGAAGAGGTGATTCTACAAAAGTTTTTGTGGAATTGGGTTTTTTGCAACGTCATAATGATAGCCTGCAAAACAATAGAATGGAACGTGTTAATCATTCTAACTCGTACTACTTTAAATCGCAATTGATTAAAACCGAGAGAAGTAATTTGAGTGTATTTTTAAATTACAGACGGTTAACCTATAATGATTCAAGGTTGAAAGACGAACCCTCATTGAACAGTCGCATTTTATATTCGGATCGTTATTTTGGGCAACTCATACAGGCCACTACAGCCTATGAAACCAGTTCTGGAACCCTAGCGCAACAAGAGTTTACCTATTTAGAAGTGGCCCCAGGGCAAGGTGTTTACCAATGGAACGATTACAACGGCAATGGCATTCAAGAATTACAAGAATTTGAAGTAGCCCCATATCCCGATTTAGCAATTTATGTGCGCGTGTTTTTACCCAATCAAGTTTTTTTAAGAACCCATCAAAATAAATTTTCACAAGCTTTGACTTTCAATTTCAACCAATGGCAAAACGAAACGGGTTGGAAGAAATGGCTCTCCCATTTTTATCATCAAACTTCACTATTGATGGAGCAAAAAATTAGAAGATCAGATGCTGATTTTGAATGGAATCCCTGGACAAAAAACAAAGAAGAAACACTAGGATTAACTACTAATTTTAGGAACAGTCTCTTTTATAACCGAGGGAAACAACTCCACTCTACGACCTATTCGCATGTGCTGAATGAAAATAAAAATGAATTAGCCACGGGAAGTATTCGCACCAAAAACCAATCCCATCAGTTGCAATACCAACATTTAGTGCAAAAAAATTGGTTGGTAAATATATCATTACTAAAAACTCAAAGCTCCTCAAATATAGCCAATTATAACGATCGAAATTTTAACATTGAAAGCCAAAAAATAGAATCAAAAATTGGTTATTTGTTCTCAAAAAACGCTAGCTGGTCACTAGTATATGAATTCCAATATAAAGAAAATCAAATGGGTTCTTTTGAAGCATTACAACAAACCCGAATTGGGTCACTTTTTATATATAATAACGACAAAGGTTATAGTCTAAATGGCGAATTTTCAATGTATACGAATGCCTTCAAAGGGAATGCTATTTCAGCCGTAGGATTTCAGATGTTAGAAGGGCTACAACCGGGTAAAAATCAGACGTGGCGGTTGCTTTTACAAAAAAATATAACCCAATATTTAGACATCAATATCAATTATCAAGGAAGAAATAGCGAAACCAGCAAAACTATTCATACTGGCAATGTACAATTGAGGGCGTTTTTTTAAATAATTTATAGCTTATTTCTACTTTTCTACTTATTTTTACAAACTGCCCAAATAAAAATATGATGTTAAAGAAAATAATAATACTAATTGTAATTTTAATTACTAATGTTAACTATGCTCAATTGAGCACTAAACATTGGATTCCACCTATACATGCTAAAGGAGGTGAAACGTACGTTCAAGAACATTTACTATACCTTTCAACACCAGAGCCTACTCCATTTCAAGTGACGGTTACCGATGGTAGTGGAACGCCAATAGCTGGATCTCCATTTACTATTTCGCAAGGAAATCCTCAATCGGTAGTAATTGGCAATACACAACCTTCGGTAATGATGTTGTCGCTTGCCGATTTAAATATTCCAAAAACAGACAAAGGACTAATAGCGGAGGGTACAGGTGAATTTTATGCAAGTTTTAGATTGCGTGCACAAAATCATGCTGAAATTTTAGTGTGCAAAGGTACTACTGGAGCAGGTACATCCTTTCGTTTGGGGAGTTTGCCCATGACAGGCCCGGGTTCTATTCGTAATTTTATGGCTAGCTTTATGGCTACTGAAAATAACACCGTTGTAACTTTAAGTGATTATGATACAGGTGTTGTATTTGCATCAGGCACTGGAAATATAACCAACGATACTCAAACTTTTAATTTGAATGCGGGTCAATCAGTGACCGTTTCTGGATACACTGATTTTGCGGCCAACCTTTCTGGTTTTGTAGGAGCCTTGCTCACATCAAACAAACCAATTGTAGTAAATACTGGTAATGCCACTGGGGGTATGCTTACTGAAAATAGTGGACAAGATTTTAATTTAGATCAAATTGTTCCTGTTGCTATTGTTGGTGATGAATACATCGTAGTAAAGGGAAATGGAAGTGCTAATACCGAAAGACCTCTCGTTATTGCTACTCAAGACAATACACAGATATTTATCAATGGTAATCCAACACCAGTCGCCACGATAAATGCAGGTGACTATTATTTAGCTCCTTCCTCATTTTACACTGGTACGGCTAATCAGAACATGTTTATTTCAAGTGATCGACCCATTTATTTGTATCAAATTATTGCGGGTGCCTTTTCTGATGCAACTTCCGGTTTAAATTTTATTCCGCCATTGAGTTGTTTTTGGCAAAAAAGTGTAGACATGATTCCGAATTTCAATTCGATTGGGTCTTCAAATTATCCTAACAGTGAAATTATTGTTGTAACAGAAACAGGATCAACTGTATCCATAAATAATGTTCCTACTACTGCAACTCCTCAAGCCGTAACGGGTAACCAAAATTGGGTAACTTACCGAATTACTGGTCTTTCTGGAAATGTACGAATTGACTCAACCGGTGCATTAGCTGCTGGGGTATTTGGTGCTGTCAATGTAGCAGGGTTTGGTGGCTATTATTCTGGTTTTGGTAGTTTGCCTCAAGACACCGCAGTTACCCTGTGTTCTAATCAAACAGTAAATTTATTCAATGCAATAACGGGTAACCCAGAAGCAAATGGAACATGGACGGTTCCTGTAGGTGCTCCACCTTTAAGCGGAAATAATTTTAATGGCGCCGTAAACACCGCTGGCGATTATATCTATTCATTTACAAAAAATTGCGACAACTCAAATTTAGTAATTAATATTACAGTTTCTGTTACCGTTCAACAAGCTCCATTTGCTGGAGCTAATAATACCTTATCGATTTGTCGAAATGCAAACCCAGTAGATTTATTTACACTTTTAGGAACGGGAATAACTACGGGGGGTAACTGGCAACCGGCTTTGGCCTCTGGAACCGGTGTTTATAATCCAGCCGTTGATGTTAGTGGCACATATACATATACCATACCTGCAAGCACAACATGTGCCAGTGTTTCTTCAAATATTGTAGTAACCAATAACCCATTGCCTACAGTAAGCAATCAAACGATTACTACGTGTAGTGATGTAGCATTGAACTATGATTTAGACGCTTTGATATCTGGATCAGGTGACACATACAGATACACAGTTGCATCCAGTGATGCCACCAATGTACCCGCTGGAAATCCAAGAACTGTTGCAAATGCTACTAACATTACTGATGTGTACACCAATATGACTGGCGTTCCTGTTACAATAACGTATACTATTGTCCCAATAAGTGCTAGTGGTTGTATAGGCAGTGCATTTGTAGTTGTTGTTACGGTAAACCCCGAACCTGCTATAGCCAATCAAACCGTTACTACCTGTAGTGATGTGGCACTGAATTTTGATTTAGACGCTTTGATCGCTGGAACTGGTGATACTTTTACTTATACTGT
>JACCDK011328630.1_pt1 | contig 41462 bp, 82 predicted proteins | sample 7445871 | NCBI WGS metagenome assembly JACCDK01 (sample SAMN15323436, study PRJNA562643) | freshwater metagenome | isolation source: river surface water | place: USA:Blue River Watershed | collected 2017-08-15 | reverse complement strand
GGGATCCAGTCAAACATATTGAAATTAACGTATAAAGATAGTATAATAAGACAATGACTAAACAAAACGCAGACTACGGATACGACATACAGAAGCTATATCTTGAGATGATGCTCAGTGATGCTGAGACATTTGTTAGATGCCAGAGCATCTTTGACCACGAGTTGTTTGATCGCAAACTACAACAATCGGCAAAGTTTATCAACGATTATGTCACTGAACACAATGTTCTGCCCACCTATGAAATTGTAAATGCGGCTACCGCCAGTGACTTTAACTCGCCCGGAGAACTCAGGGAAGAACACTATGATTGGCTTCTAGGTGACTTTGAAACATTTATTCGCCACAAAGGTCTAGAACGTGCTATTCTACAATCGGCTGATCTCTTAGAAAAAGGAGAGTACGGTCCAGTTGAAGATCTAGTAAAGAAAGCCGTTCAAATTGGTTTGACCAAAGACATGGGCACTGACTATTTTGCTGATCCTAGATCTAGGCTGATGAAGATCAAAGACAAGAACGGACAGATCACGACTGGTTGGCAGACTGTGGATAAGAAACTGTTTGGTGGCATGAACCGAGGAGAGCTCAATATCTTTGCCGGTGGTTCGGGTGCAGGTAAATCCTTATTCTTGGCTAACTTAGGTGTGAACTGGGCACTACAAGGTTTGAACGTTGTCTATCTAACTCTTGAACTTTCAGAAGAGCTCGTAAGTATGCGTGTGGACTCAATGGTTACAGAGATCCCGGCTAGAGATGTGTTCAAGCAAATTGACGAAGTGGAAATGCGTGTTAAGGTCATAGGCAAGAAGTCAGGAACTTATCAGGTCAAGTATATGCCTTCAGGCAAGACTGCTAACGATGTACGCAGTTATCTAAAAGAATACGAAATTAAACTAGGACGTAAAGTAGATATTTTGCTAGTGGACTATCTAGACTTGCTCATGCCTATCTCTAAGAAGATTTCAGCAGAAAACTTGTTTATCAAGGACAAGTTTGTGTCAGAAGAGTTACGTAACCTTGCTGTAGAAAAGAACTGTATCCTAGTCACGGCCGCACAGCTAAACCGTGGCGCTGTTGAAGAAGTTGAGTTTGATCACAGCCACATTTCAGGTGGACTATCTAAGATTCAAACAGCAGATAACGTGTTTGGTATCTTTACAAGCCGTGCTATGCGTGAGCGTGGCAAGTATCAAATCCAGCTAATGAAAACTCGTTCAAGTTCTGGTGTAGGACAAAAGATTGATCTAGACTTTAACATTGATACGCTACGTATCACTGATCCTGGTGAAGATGGTCAAACTGACAATTCAGCGCCTATCAGCAAAGGTTCTAGCATCCTAGCCGGACTACAGCGCAAGAGTACAGTCGATGAGGATGGTGTTATTTCAGACGATCCGAATCTTGGGGCATCTATCCCAAGACCTAAGGCTCAAGTCGAAAGCTCTAAATTAAGATCCTTGATCAGTAATTTAGGACAATCTGACGAGTTGTAATCATAATTTAATCACTGAAATGATAAGTACGTATATAACACTAAGGTAGCGAATCATGAAATTACACGTAATCCGTACAGAGCAAGATCCATTAATCGAGTTAATCAAAGACGACCCAGTGAGGCCTAGTATTCCTAGAGCAGCCAGGGTGCATGACCATGCAGAAATACTAGTAGCCAAAGATCTAGACGATTCAGTTGGTGCTATAGTTTGTGTAGCATACTTAGATCAAATTCCTACTACAGAAGGTGAGCTAGGTGCAGTGGGCAATAACGTAGCGGCTTTCTATACTATCTGGAGTTATAAGTCTGGTTTCGCTCGAGAACTTATAATGATGGCTCGTGACTATATACAGGCCACTAAGCCAGAAATCAAAACATTTATAACCCTAAGTCCTAAGACAGAAATGGCCCGCAAGTTCCACTTGAACAATGGGGCCACTGTGTATCAAGAAAATTCAGATACTATTAACTATCAGTACAGTTAAGCAATAGCTATTTGTAAGCTGACGTCTCTACCTTCTGGTACAGAACCAGAATTATTGCTAATAGAATTACCAGACACTGCTAGGGTTCCGTAGGTATTAAAAGTCAATGAACTAGTCGCTTGTGAGAATCTGTCATTGACGTTGGCTACATAAGTTCCCCAACGTGTTGAAAATTGATCTGCTCGAGAGTCAGAATCTGCAACCATAGCCTTGTAAATCTTGTTTTGATTTATTAGGCCTTGTGCTCTAGTTGTTTCAACACCAGAGTCTGTGTGCTTTACATGATAGAAAGAACTGTTTTCAAACTCAGTTCTTAACAGACCGGCATCACGTAAAAAGTTACGCATAACGCCTGGACCAAACAACACGATGTCTGCAACATCCGGGTTACGAGTTGCGACTCCATCTAATTTAGATTTAAAATTATAAAGATCGTAGGCATTAGTAGGCTTCCAATTAGTATACCTTCCCCATGGAACTAGTTTAACTGTGGTTCTACCGTTAGCTGATTTAAGTGCTTCTGTGAGCTCTTCGGCTACTATTTGACCGCCGCCTCTAGGGCCGCTGACTATGAAATGATAACGCATTTTTTCTCCTTGCCTGACTATCAATTTGGACAGGTCTTAATATTATTTAATCCTTAAAGCCGAAAACTACAGTTTATCATATTTTTTTAGCTAATTAACATTATGTCCTCGATAGTAAAACTAACAGAAATCCCCAAGGGTATGAGTCAGCGATTAGCTGAACTAATCCAGCCTGAACACTGGGATCAACTCACGGGCAGACAAGAAGTATTTGCCCCTCACAGAGATACTAAAGCTATCTTTATACGTTCCGTACCTGATCCAGCCGCAAAGCAAGATTATGACATGAACTTTGGTCCTGGATTCATGGTAGATCATGAGTTTAGATCTTTGTACGCATCTGCGTTCGATCCTATCATGGAAGAACTTAAAAAGATAATGACTGTAGAAGAATGGGCCGCTACTGTGATATTATTGCCCGCTGGTCGCAGTGTCAAAAAGCACAAGGATGTTTACCCCAATCCGCCCAATCTACACAGACTACACATACCCTTACAGACCAATGACCGCACACATTTTTACTGCGGAAATTCACGTATCAATATGAAGGTAGACACAGTCTACGAAGTATTCAACATCAACAATGAACACTGGGTAGACAACTTTGGTGACACAGATAGGATACATCTGGTCATAGACGTCATGGGCATATACTATGAAAAATGATCCCGAATATCTGATCTGGCATCAAGGACACAAGTATGTGCTGGCTCGAACCCACAGCACCGCAGTAGCACAGGCTCTGATTGAAGGGATACTCAACACAGAAATAGCTGTGAGCTTTCCGGATTGGGGGCTAGGCACTCCTGAAGATCTTTCAGCGGAATACCTGATATTTGATGTGTTCAAACAAAAGATCGTGGCAGGCAATGAGCCCGATCCTAGCATACAAAGAATGATTAGGCTAGCTCATGCTCGTGCTGAATATCTACTTAAACTAGAACTAATGATCAATAGATATCGCATGAGATTCTTTGGATCTTTTGACACAGAATTCTATGCATGGATCGGCACTGCTCTGGCTAGATCATCTCCGGATAATCTTGACCCTATGCTTGCAGAATATGCTACCATACAAGAAATCGATCATGCCAGTGCCTACTATGATCTAAAGATGCGCTGGGACAGCTATGCTATGGTCAAGATGAAGGCCTTTAGCTATTTTGAAAAATTTAAACAACTAATTAATAACTGTAACAGCAGTGACGAAATGTCTTCTGTTGTGCAGAAATGCCGTTATGACCTATACATCGCAGCCAGCATCTAAACAATTATATCTTGGATCAGTTAGTGATCTAAAAAGCACAGCCACACAGGATCTAGCCCTATGGAGTTGTTTCTACGACAGGATCGTTAGTCACAACGTACCCCTAGTGGATAGAAGCCAGCGTGTGACCATGCCCTATGCATTTAAACTATGGCCAGCGTTTGCTATGCCCACGGACATCACTGGCGCCCTGACCTATGCAGAATGCTGTGAAGCCAGAGCCGCTGACCTTTTAAACCTAAGCAGGACCCTGAACAAGCCCATAGTATTTTTCTACTCCGGTGGTATTGACAGCACCATCGTGGCCATAAGTTTTTTACGGGCCGCATCAAGTTCAGAACTACGAGATCGAGTCACTGTGGCCATGAGCCCAGACAGCATCGCTGAAAATCCTAGTTTTTACTATCAGCATGTGCGACCTAACTTTAGGTTAACCAGCAGTGAATACTTTGGACAACTGTTTGCCACTGACTCGATCATCGTGGGGGGTGAGCATAATGATCAACTGTTTGGTTCAGATATCGTGGGCAAGATCGAAACTGCCTACGGATTCGCTCGTGTCCTAGAACCCTATGGCCAGGGTCTGTTACGTGACTGGTTCTTGCGCAACGGCATGACCCCAGCACAGGCAACATTTTGGTTTGATCTCTTAGTCGATCACGCTGAAGCTAGCCCCTGCGAAATAAAGACCAGCTTTGATCTCCTATGGTGGTTGAACTTCAACTTTAAATGGCAGAGCGTGTTCTTTAGGATGTTGTTGCGTGTGGGCCCCGAATATCAACAGGGCATCACAGAGGCATGGACACAACAACAGTTCCATCACTTCTTCAGCGATACTAGATTCCAAGTATGGAGCATGGCCAATCCCCAGCTCAAGATCAAAGATTCCTGGGCTAGCTACAAGTATCATGCCAAGGAAATGATCTACGACTACACTCGAGATTGGATCTATAAGACAGACAAGCTCAAGCGGGGTAGCCTATACAAGCTGTTCTTGAGCCGCAGGACACCCGTGGGCCTAACTTCAGATTTTGAGTTCTTATACAGCCTAGACCCTCAGAGCCTTAGGGTTGAAGCTAATACTTTTAGACTCGATGAGTCCCGTTGAACATAGGGTGATTAAACTCTTCTGAGCTCACAGAGCTGTATATGTGCAGGGGTAGCACGGTTAGATCTGAATCGGGGTCTGTTTCAAAATGATGTTGAGTCATCTTGCCTAGGATGATCACAGAGCCCGGCTTTAGATCATAGCTGACGTGTGCGCCTTCAGAACCCACTAGACTGCGGCCTCGGCCTGAGAGCACATAGACCACACGAGCCGTGGCATGTATGTGATGAGACTGCTCACTGGTACCCGGGGGCATGTAGAGCATTTGGAAGGTAGGGTCTCCGGGACGTACTGGGGGTATCAGCTGTTTAGTTGAACAGCCGTTGATATAGGGCAGATCAGTGCCTCGGCTAAAACTGCTGGCTCGGTATTCAGGAGTATAGCCCATGATCTCTACACACATCAGATCACTGGTCAAGGGTTGGCCTGTGCCTGTGCAAGACCGTACTTGATCTTGGTCAATCCACCAATAACTGTTTAGGCTGTTAGTGGGCACTGACTGTGGGCCTGAGTATACTCGATATTGATACAAATCCTGGGAGCCTGAGGCCCATACTCTGCTTTCAAGGGTATCTATGATTTTAAACACTGGGTGTCTCGCTTAGAAATGTTCTACTGTTACTTGTTTAAGATAACTCAGATGTGAATCAGCGGGAATTATGACCACAGATTCTGAGTCTTGATCCCAGACCATGGTGCGCAGAGTCTGCCACTCAGCCCCGGGCTTGACCGCAGACCATAGCTGTTCCTGATGATCTAACCAAGCCACAAACTCACTCTGAGCTATGCGACTTTGACTGCTCAGAGTCTGTGTCCAGAAGTTCATGCTCTTAGATCTGCACTCGTTGTGATCTATGCGATCTATCCAGTAGACATGCCTTGACCCAAACTCTGTGATCGAAGACCAATGATCCAACATCCACGGGCCAAATATGACTAGATCAGTGAGCTCAGGATTGCGCTTTTTTAGATCTTCTGCACGAGCTAGTACACGACTCACGGGCCAGTACAGAGAACTCCCCGGTGACCACGACTCCCAAGATCCCCAGTGTAAGACAGCTACCCGACCCGAAGATCCTCTAGCTTCTCTAAGCACATCACGCAGATCTTGAGCAAACGAGCCCTGCCCAGATCCTAATAATCCTACTACTAGATGATAGTTCATATATTCTCCCAGAATATTTATAGCCGAGCTAGACCCGAGCCAAAAAAAGCCCGAAGGGCGGCGCGATAATTCTAGAGCGCGAAGCGCCAGCGGTAGCAAAAACGGGTAAGCGAATTTTTTGGCCTCTTAATCTGTGCATATTATAAACTAGAATGTCTTAACTCTACGCCGTGACCCTGTCCAGCGTAAATACACAGTGTAGGGGACATCATATGTGGGCAAAGAAAGAAATTCACAAAATTCTAACTGAGTGTAATCAACGACAAGGGTGGACAATACCCGAACACATAGTCAGCTACGAATCAACTATACTGGCTAATAAAATAGACAAGAATCCTTGGCAACCAGAACCCAGCTATGCAGAAAGGTATCTAACAGCACATAGAGTCACAGAACTCTTAGAACTGGCTGAAACCTGCTGGTTTACTCGTGCTGTATTTCCAGAGTTGGGACAGCGTAGAGGCATAAGCAGTAGTTACTATGTACAATTGGGCGAATCATGCTATGATCGTGCGCTCAAGCACATAGATAGATCTACAGCATGTACACTAGAGCTAATGAGCCGACACTTTGAGTTTCTAGCTGAAACTGCTTATACTGCTATACGATTAAACTCAGAATTCCGCGAAATGTGGGATCTATAGCCCGAAATGGGTCCTGCAGAGTGTAAAAAATAGCTCGCAAAAAAATTTGACTAGCTACTAAATGCTGGAGCCGAGGTTGTTTTTACGGCTCCGAAATGGGTCCTGCACTCTATATAATATTCCGCGCAAAAAATTTAGGTGAAGTACTTTTCTTTTCATGGTGGTGATTTAGCACCACTAAGTGCTAAAAGTTAGTAATAACTAACTAAAAATATAAGCCCCGGACCCCGATAATTCTCACCGAGTCGAGAAAATTTCTCCAAAAAAAATCCCCGACCACCGGGAGCGAATCGGATTTACGGTCGGGGACGAACTGTTAGGGATCGCCGGGAGCGAATCGGACTTATGGTCCCTAACCTTACTGTATGCTGTATTAACTACGGCGCATACATGTAACCTCTGCTACAGCTTGCCAGTTTGCGGGCATGCTACGCTTTAGATCTGCTACCTTGAGCACAGTACGCAGGCTCAGCTCACGAAGCTTGTGCTTGTTTGCGTCTACGAACTCTACCAACTCTTGTTTAGCTTCTTCACCGAACTCATAGTCGTCCAGCATGCCGCACTCAGTGATCACTTGCTTGATACGCAGGATCTTCTCACGCTCTGTGTCGATGGTTAGATCCAAGTAGTGGCAACGGCTCTCTAGTGCTTCCAAGTGATCACGTAGTTTCTTGCTCTTAACATTATCAAACTTGATGTTGGTAATGAAGATACAGCCGCCTTGGAACTCAAATGAGTTGGGCACACCTTCTGTGCGTAAGAGTCGGCTGTCCGTGTTCCAGTGGATGGTACGCTTCTTGCTAGAGTCTAGTGCGGCTTTGAGGATGTTCAAGCTAAGGTCGTCCAGCAATACTGAATCACAGTCATCGAACACTAGGATACACTTCTTATCCGAGAACTCGTAGAGCTTCTTGTAGAGTCCAATAGCACTCATAGCACCCTTGACCACTTCGTACTTTTTCAGCTTCTCGTTCTGTGCTACAGTAGCGAACACATCGTGCTTGCTCAAGACTTTCTCTACACCAAAGCTCTTACCTACGCCTGGAGGGCCCGTAACGATCATAGCACGTACATCGCCCTTCTTAACAGCACGGGTCATGTCGTCCAAGATAGTAAAACGAGTACGCAGTCGCTCTAGGATCTCTTCGTCTGTGACGCCGCGAAGGTCCTTCTTGACTGTGTCCTGCTCTAGGCTAGCTGTGGTGCCCTTGGTGGGTTTCACCGTGTCCAAGCTCAAAACTTTATATCCTTTGGTCATCTGTTTCGCTCCAGTGTGTGTTAAAAATGTTATTATATACGTGTTACTTAGCTTTGTCAAGGGCATGTGCGCCCGAAAGCATCATGGTCAAGCCCAAAATAGCCGCTAGGGTCTGCTCTAAGAGATATCCGGGCTGATTGTCCATACCGCCCACTGCACCAAACACTATAAAGAACCCAATGGCGAATCTAATAGAACCTTTCATGTCATGCTCCGTAGTAGACTGCATCGAGATCAGCGGCCTGCTCTGCATAGGCCCTCGGGTCTTCATAACGGCTGTTGATGTCTGCATAGTCAATCACCGGCTCTTTGTAGGTGATAGAACCTTCGTAGTCCAATTGGCTCTGCTCGAACCAGCTTAGGTAGTCATCGGGCTGTACACCGTAGCCCACGATGGTAGTTTGGAAGTAGGGGTTGTCCTGCTCGATCTCACCACGGACCATGTCAACGATCTCAGCTGGATCAGTGTTGGCAGGGATGTTAGTGATCTTGAACTCCGAGCCGCCCTTGGCCTTCCAGTAGAACTCACCTGTGAAGCCTTCGTGGGCCGCATAGTTCTCGTAGTCTTGTGTTTGGATCACTAGCATCATTTGGTTCGCTCCTTTTGTTTAACTTAGCCTATAGTATAGCAAATTGGCTCGGGGTTGTCAACCAAATTAAGCCACTTCCTTGTAGACCTTGTAGCCATAGATCGCGAGCTTGCGGATAGCTGTTTGGATCTCACGATGAGTCTCATCTAGGTCTTCTAGGCACTTCTTAGCTTCTTTGATTGTGTCTGCTGTGCAGGTCTGTCCAGACTGGATATGGCGGCACTCGTAGTAACGATCACCATCGTCCGTGACCAGTTGGTAAGTACCCCAGGTCTTGTAGATCATCATTTCGCCTAGTTTCATCGTTCGCTCCTTTGTTACAGTTTCTATAGTATAAGCTCAAACAGCCAGTGTGTCAACCAATCAATCCCACTCTTTTTTACCACCGTTTTGCTCGTTTTCCTCGTAGCCTGCATCGTAGGCTTCAAGTTGCTCAGGAGTCATATCCGCCGCATCAACGCGGATGCCCTTGTAGGTGCCCTCTGGGTACCAGTGTGGGCTCTTTGGGCGTGAGTACCATGAATCTGCTGAGCCACGGTCAAATGGGCTACCATGCCAGGTAGTGTAGGTTTTGCCACGGAATTCACGGGTGGTTTTTTCCATTACATCGATCATTGTTCGCTCCTAATCGTTTACTGTATGTTAGTATTATATGGTCACGCAGCCAATTTGTCAACCAAAGCCAGCATAGGTCTGTTGTTTTTTAGCAACACGCCCCCGTAGATCGTTTGGTATGTTTCTGCTAGGCTTAGGACATAGAACTGCATCTGTTTACCGTTCTTCATGATCAGTGTGTATTCCACGTCGCGCTCCTCACTATGTCTATAGTATAGCACCTTGGGTCCAAACTGTCAACCGGAATATGGCCTGCCCTAGAGGATTCGAACCTCTGACCTACGGCTTAGAAGGCCGTTGCTCTATCCAACTGAGCTAAGGGCAGATCTTGGTGGGCCCCCGGAGAGTCGAACTCCGCACCAATGGATTATGAGTCCACTGCTCTAACCAAGCATGAGCTAGAGGCCCTATCTGGTGCGACTGGCCGGAATCGAACCGGCACGCCTTTCAGCGAGAGATTTTAAGTCTCTTGTGTCTACCTATTTCACCACAGTCGCAGATTCGTTACTGACCTAACACTTCGAACTCTTCAAGTTCTCCATCTTCTGTTTCTCTGTAAATTATAACACTAGGATGGCCTTGAGTCAATGCCTCTTCGGCCCAACGTTTTGCTTCTTTAACATCTCGGGTAGTATCAACCAACTCTTCGTGGCCGTCACTGTCGACAGACCACACTTCGTAGAATTCCCAGGTCATTTTAGGTTAGAATTTAATAGATCGCAGAGTTTCTGAGCTAGTTGCTCAGCTTCGTGAATATTCTCACGAGGTATGATAGCGAGCACTCGTCCTTTAGGTACAGAATCAAAGTCCCTAATAACCACGCACTCGCTTTCTAGATAGTCTTTTGAACGTGAAACACCGTAACGCATATTTGTATTTAACGCCTATACGCTACGGTGTTGGTAGTTTAGAACGGTGCGTCTTCCATGTCGGAGACGTCAGCAACCTTTGCAGTTGCCTTGGCTTTGGGAGCCTTCGCAGGTGCCTTAGCCTTAGGTGCTGCCTTAGCAGGCTTCTCGTCCTTACGATCCAAATAATCTGCGATCGCAGTCTGAGCGCCGACAGCTTGGAACTCGTCCAAGGTCTTGATGAACTTAACTGCATCCAGCTTAGTCATCTCATTAGGAAGTTCAACAAGGGTAATGTCCTCGTGACCGTGTTTAGCAAGTACTTTGATTCGCAGAACATCGTTCGCGAAACGGACCTTGTACTCGCCGTTGAGTTTACTAGTACCAGCTACAGTGTAACGTTTATCAGTTGCCATAATATTAATGCCTCTTCTGTGTGTGTTTAAAGTTTATGAGCACCTTGCCCATGTTCTTAGTATATGATCGAGCTAGCTCAAAGTCAACCTCTTTTGGCTAGCTCGAACCATTTCGTTAGTCCAAACGCGAACCCGCGTAGGCCTGGAAACCGTATTTCTGGAACACCTTGGCCGCAGCCTCAGCACCCACTTCTTTGCAGTCCACGTTCTGGACAGGCAGACCACTAGGATTCCAAATCGAGAACGCTTTGGTGTAGTCCTGGTTGATGCCAGCGGCCTTCATAGCCCGGCCCAACTTGGTGTTACCTTTGATGCCGTGGATGTTAACCCAGGCAAAGCCACAGGCATACTGATCACGTCCGCCCAGTTTAGTCTGGAAGAACAGCTCAGCGGCCTCACGTGCGGCAGAGCAAGCTTCTGCTGTGATGTCTTTGATTTGCTGTACAGTGTAGTTCATTTCGGCTCCTTAGTTCGTTGTCTCAGTATCATTATTGTATGATCACGAGCCCAAACTGTCAACCGTTTTTCTGTTGTTTTTTAGCCACAGGTTTTGAGCGGATTCTAGGCTCAGTTTCGGGCCCAAATTCGCGGTCTACATAGTATTGGATCAACTTACGCTGTATCATAGTAATCAAATCGCCGTGATCATCATCGATAACGAACCTAACTGGACAATCACTCCAGGTAAGATGTTTGTTAAAATTAGCAAACCACTTGCGATGATCTTTGTTAGTAGGATCAAAGACTACGTAGGGTCGGCCGTGTAATTGGAGTTTACTCATTCGCCAATCGTGCCTTTACCCACTGGTTCACAATCTTCTCTAGCTCAGAGAATTCGTAAGTGGGCCCTTTCGGGCGCACTCGCATCAATTCTCGCTTCTCATGTTCCGTGTTCAATTCACGGTTGGTCTTAGCCATTTTGCTTCTCCTTTGATTCAAGTTTCTCAACACCATCTTCATACCACTCTTGGAACTCATCCATGTTCTCTGCTTCATACTCAGCCATAGACTCTGAGATACCAAACATATCGTCTAGTTCTTCTCCGATGCAGTCCACTACAGTCTTTGAGTTATGGCCACTGTAATCATAGCAGTCATCACATCCGTTGTCCCATTTGCCCACATAGCCCATACCGGGTTCATAGTAGTAGGCCACAACCTCGAAGCCATCATCGATCAGTGCTTCGTAGATACCAATTGGCGGGCTCCATGCTGAGTCAAAGCCGAACTGGATAGTGTTGCCTTCTACTACAACGGCTTCACCCTCGTAGGCTTCAACATCCCATTTGGTTCCCCAGCGATTAACGCAGAAGTCATACCAATGCTTGACTCCATACTTGTTCAGGTTTTCTTGCTCACGACGCTCCAGCTCGATCTGATCCGGATTGTCATCAGCACCTACTCGACCTGCTACGATCTGCAGATCTTCGGGCACTGGAATCACATGATCGCAGAACTTGCCCTCTCGCACAGCAGCCGCCAGGGCCTCTAGTTTAGTAGAATCAGCGTGGCTGATCGTGACGTTGTTATTGCACCAATTAGGCATATTCGCTCCTTAGTTGAATTCGTAAAAAGTCACACCCGCATCCACGCTCTGGAGTTCACGGGCACAACGAGTGAGGAAGTTATAACGAGCCTGGACCTGTGAGCGAGGCAGTTCGCCATCGCAGGTCAAGTTCTCAGGGCTAAGGTCAGCGTCAATGCTGTCAGCGATCTTTTGGCGATCGGCCGCATTGAGCAGACTCAAGGGCTTAGAGCCGAACAGTTTGCCCCAACTGTTCTTTTGTTCTACATACTGCTCGAGGTTTGCAATATTCATCTTCGCTCCTGTGTGTGTTGTTTCAGTATTTGTATTATAAGATCACTTGCCCAAACTGTCAACCACACGCTGAATAACCCTTTCAGCGTCCTGGGTATCTTCGCACTCGTCGATGAATGCAAGGATCAGCATCTGACAGACTACCTCTGCTTCTTGCTGGTCTTTCCTAGGAAGGCTACGGATGAAGTTCGTAACCTGCTCTCGCGTATCAAGAGCCCAGATGATGTCCGCCAACATCTTTTGCTTACGGCTAAAACCTTCTACGGTAATGTTAGTCATTGTCTGCTTTCTTGTGCTTGGGTTGACGTTGATAGCGAGTCTTAAGTTCCACTCGCTTCTGCTTGAAAGGCGTATTGGCACAGAAGAGAACAAAGTGCTCTCTGTGTCGTTTTGGAGTGGATTTCTTATTCATCATAGTGTAATTATATAGCCAAAAAGAAACCCTGTCAACTCCGGGTCAACAGGGTGTGGCTTTAATACAACACTAGGAATTCACTGTATCGTAGGGATCGTAGGTGTCTTCCTCGAGGCTCTCAGCGGCCATCCAGTCATAGACAATCTCTACAGGACACTCTAGGATCTGAGCGATCATCTTAGGGCTATGACCCTCGATATACAGTTGCTCAATGTCGTATGCTAGTTCTGCCATCTTACTCATCGTAGGCCTCCTCGCCTAATTCAGTAACTCGTTCTTCAATCACACCTACATCAATGATACGAGCGGTTTGATCTTCGTTGCTGACGCCTTGGAACGCTGTACGGAACGACTGGTACTCGCCAAGGAAGTCATAGACATCCATACGGTCCCAACCCTCCGGCACTTCTAGTTCCTGCACCAGCAGGGTTTCTACACGGACTTTCATGCTGCCTCCTTGGCTGCTTGGAATTCAAAAGCGTCCTCAATAGTCAAGTACTCGTCGTCAGTGCCATAGAAGCTGACAAACCATTGTGCCTTACCATTGACGTTGCGCAGGATGTACTCGTACTCCTCACGCTGGTGCTCACGTGCATACTCCTGGAAGTCCTTGAAACGCTTAGGACCCACACCTGTTTCGCCACGATCGCGTCCGTAGAACGTAGTCATGTTGCCGTAGAGCCGGTCGTACTCAGCGGAGTCCATAGTGCCAATAGAGCTAAACGGATGCTCTACGCCGATCTCAGGGCGCAGAGAGCTAATGTCGCCCAACTCGATCAGTTGCTGAAGCTTGAACGGGTCCGAATAGTGATCGCGCAGGATAGCGCCGTTGTTATCCAAGTAGCCGTCCCAGTGGCAGTAGATCTGATCCACTGTACCGTCTGCGTATTCCAGGGCAATAGTTGAACGTGTAGCCATTTTAGTTTCGCTCCTAAGTTGCTGTTGATGTGTGTATTATAGCAAGGATTGGGCTGGCTGTCAACCAGCAAAGATCTCTTTGCTAAGGATTTCCTTTTCAACTTGGGCATGGGCCCAGTTGAGTGCCAAGGTCGCCGCGAACATCATAGCACGGGTTTCACTTGCGTTTGAAGAAGTACAGAACTTCAACAGGTCCTCAAGGCTTGCAGGAGTACCAAAAAGGTTGTTCTGTGGAATTGGGTTTTCGACAACATTATACATACATCGCTCCTTTGTTTCAGTATCTATATTGTACGGTCTTTTGGTCAAAGTGTCAACCAAAAGACCCTGGCGCCTATCGGGTTTCTATGAGCCCTAGCACAGAGCCCTGGCCATAGGTAGCTTCGGCGATGTTATGAGCCTTGCCGTAGCTTTCTGCTAGGATGGGCACTTCTGCGAAAGTAGCACCCACCCGCACTCGGATGATATAGGTGTTCATACAGCCTCCAACATACTCAAAGGAACAGAATACACACGGCCGTTGAAGTCTACGTCTGCTTTCTTGATCTTGATGTGACGCACTACACCGATCTGACCCTGGGTCTTCTGATGGTTCACACGAACCTTAGTGCCAACTTTCATAGTGAACTTGGCCTGAGTAGCAAGGCGGCTACGAGCAAATTTCACAGCATCGATCATTGATGCAAGGTCGTCGTTAGACCAAGAACCGCTGATGATAGCACGATTGATAGTTCCTACATCCATTTTCACGCTCCTTTTGTTTACTATATGTCTATTGTAAGCTCAAAAGATCCGCTTGTCAACCAATCAAAACCACTTCCTTGCCCTCGTACACAGGCTCGCCATCTTCGTCGTAGTCAAAGTCATCCATGTCTACAACCTTGTCCATGCTGTGGTATGCACTATGCACCACACGACCCACAGTCACTTCGTCAACAGTGGGCGCCACAGTGGTACGCCAGTGGTCGCCGTAGTTATACTGGAAGTGGACATCAGCTTCAGGATCTTCCATTTGCAACAGTTCAATGAGTTCGCTTACTTTCATTTTCGCTCCTTCAGTTGTTGGTGGGTGAGAGTTGGCCTGCGTTTTGTTGACTCTCGTTATGGTGTTACCTAGGATTGCCAGTCACCACCCGTAGCTCTTACTATGTCTATATTATATTACCAAACTGAGTTCCTGTCAACCTCGGCAGTAACCCTACCCGCATTGTGGGTAATGAACACTTTTGCGCTGTCAGTACCGCCCTCTACTAGAAAGACAGCAAGGTAGCATATCTGCCCGCCGTTAGTGATGCCCAGGAACTTGCATGAGCTGAACGCAGGGCCCTTGTATCCGTTTTCACGGGCTAGGCTATTGAGCTCAGGGGCTCGGTAGCTGATAAGGGTTTGTAGTGTTTCCGCAGTTATCATGCCTGCTCCTTAAAATAAACAACTTTGATGCGTCCTGCTTCTTCGAAGTATGCAAGCCCGTCTTCGAACTTGACATTAGGGTGGGCAAGCACTTGCTTGGTAAACATTTTAACAGTCCGCACATTCACAGGACCTTGCCAGTCTTCACGCGGCACACCTTCATTGTAAGAATACTTGCCCCGGCACCCGCACATACAACCGATCTTGCCCGAGTAGACTTTTGAAACTTTGCTGACGTTTAACATGTTCGCTCCTTCTTAGTATTTGTATTATAGCACCAAGGGTCCAACCCGTCAACCAAAGGCATTGTATAACCCTAGCATGCCCAGGGCTAAAGCTACAATGTTAACCAGCATCTGAGGTGTGTTGCGCACCCGCACAGTCCAAGCAAAGAACGCCACTGTGCCTAGAAAAAATGTGACAATGTTCCAAGGGTAGGCGCTGGGCCCTAGAGCGTTAGCTGTATGCCCAGCGATAATAAAAACAGCGCCTACCCATTGCAATACTTCATTAGTTCGCATTCTCTTCCTCTAGGTGTGCAATAAGCTCCTCTACTTCTTCTGCAACATTTTCTATTGCACAGTGCAGTTCGTAGCACTCGTCGCTAGCACCTAGCACACCCTGTAGCATAGCGTCTGCATCGTTTAGCAGTGCCACTACCATTTGTAAACGCTGTTTTTTAGTTTCTGTCATACTCGCTCCTTCTTAGTCTGTTAATTATAGCACATTGGGCTAAGGCTGTCAACGCCGAACTTTTTAGCCCAGCTGTCCAAAAAGTCCTTGCCTACGTCTAAGCTAACATAATTGTCGCCTTGCATACCTTGCTCGCTGTAGCTCAAGTCTACAACAAGCCCATGCTCCTTAATAAACGCCATCAAGTCAATTTTAAATTGCTTGTCTGTGTAAATTAGTCCGTCTGTGTTAACGTTCCAAGTGTCAGTGTTAAAGTACACTCGCAACTCGCCAAAGTCACCCTCGTCGCTTACATAGCCTATCTGCATATCTGTAATCTCTACAGCCTTTGCTACTGTACTCCAATAGCCGTCGCCGCTGGTGTTAAAAATAACTTTAGTCATAGTTCGCTCCTTTGTTTAACTTAGCCTATAGTATAACAGGATTTGGGCACACTGTCAACCAAAGACCCTACTGGGGCTAGGGTCTTTGCATTATGTTGCTACATAATCTTCGGGTATTTCTTCATCTAATGCACATATTAGCGCATTATATGTGTCTTGTATATTTTGATTATCTTCAAAATCTTTATCTATTAGCATTTGCAGTTGATACATTAATGTAAAAATGTGCTGTTTATCCTGTGACATGTAGCTCCTTTTTAGTTAAACAAATTCAATATTATCTGTACGCAACACTTTTTTAGCTTGTGCAATAATATAATCTTTATCTGCTTGCAGTGTCTCGTAATTAATATCTCCGCTTACATAATTGCATTTTGCTTGCGTTGGGAATACATGCACAATATCCCCATTATCTTTTACTTTTTTATGTACATTAAAAGCAATTACAATTTTATAAGTTTCTTTATTTTTTACATAGATTAATTTTGCTTTTGCTACTTGTGCAAAAATAGCTTTTTTGTACGCTTGTGACATAAGTTTCGCTCCTTTGCTTTACAATAAAACAATTATAGCAAAACGGGTCCAAATTGTCAAGCCAAAAATGCAGTTTTTTGTGTTGTATTTTCGCCACAGGCCTCGAGACCTTTTGGTTGACACTCTGGGTCCGTTTTGCTATACTATAACTGTCGAACAAAGGGGGGTGGACGTCGAGGCTGGGCGAAGGATTTGTACAGTGATCATGAGGATGGGCACCATGTCGGAGGTGCCCTGGCCGGCCCTTTCGGGCAGGAGCGTTCTTTAGTCCAAGAGAGTCATATAGGCTTCAGGGTTCTTACGGCTGAACCAATCCAGGGCCTTGCGCACCCCTGCATAGTCACCCATGAGCTCACAGCCCTTGCAATAGTCATAGACTGCCACTTCCTCTGGGCTCAGGATCGCTGTTTCACCTGAGAACGGATTAGCCACAGCCACGGGCTCAGTGTCGTAGATTGCGATACCTGGAAAAATTTCAAAAATCGTTTTCATCACATGCTCCAATAGGTTTCTGAACTAGGTGAGCAATAGTACGGAGTATCGTACCTCTCCTGGAACTCCGCACCCGACATCATGTTCTTGCGGGTCACATAGGTTTCGTGGATCTCGTAGCGATAACCCTGGCTAGCCAGCCATGTATGCTTGACAGAGTGTTCCAGCATTGAGAGGTTGTCGGTATTATGATCCGCCTTGTGAACCATGCGCTCACCCTTTTTGGTACGAGCATCCTTTTTATAGATTTCAATTGTATACATCATTCGCTCCTTTTCTATCACTATGACTCTAGTATATGATCAAACGGGCTGGATGTCAATCACACGGCGCACGAAGCCCGAAGTGTCCTTCTTAGCACGACCTTTAGCCTTAAGCCCAGCAATCACGCCCTTAGGGTCCAAAAAGCGCAGATCCGTTTCGTCTGCATTGAACACCTCACGACCCATATAAGTCTCGGGCAGTTTATCAAACACCATAGCCACGTTCATACCTTGTGCAATCGCACTCGCTACATCTGCATCGTTGCCATCTGCGGCGCTGAACGTTAAGTGGTAGTTGGCATACTTCTGCACCTTGCGTCCAAGAACCTTAGTGTAGTCGTAGAACTGTACTTGGGGAAACAATTCAAAAATGTTCTTGCCGCCCAAGGTATACTTCTCCCAAGCCAAGTCCGATGTACCGTTTAAACGAAACACAGGAGTCAAGCCCAGACGCTTGGCCTGCTTGATACCCTTTGCGATGTCCTTGACCAGCTGAGCCATAAACTCAGACCGTTGCTCAAAGAACATCTGAGTCTTGCGGATGCGAGCTTTCTGGATCATGTTGGTGTTCTCACCCTTCTTGAACATACCGCCACGACCGGCAGTATTGAGGCAAGCGGCTGTACAACCTGCTGTCCGCTTAGGGCAAGTCTCCTTACCGCTCAAGTCAGCAGGTGCAAGATGCAGGATAAAGCTCAAATAGCCCAGCTTCGAGCCCTTTTGGATCTTGGGATTCGCTGTGGAAAGTAACTTCATGTTTCGCTCCATTTCGTTTACTGTAGCCTACAGTATAACACGAACCTAAATCCGTGTCAACCGTAGGGTTATAGATACTGATCGTTGAGCTCGGGCTCAAGTTCCTTGACCAAAGCCCGCTCGTAGGCATAAGCTTCAGCACGACCACGGATCACAGTGATGACCTCATGCGACCAGCCGTCCCAGTTACCCTCGCGCATATAATTATAGATCCGCCAGTCACGATCTTCGTTCTTAGCACGGCTCACGTGCTTACGCCAACGCTCCTTCACAGCCTTATCAACTGTGGTAGAGCCCTTGCGAGTCAAGCCGATGTATACACGGCCCTCGTGCTGAGCCGCATATATGACATAATTTGAATCTGAACGTGTCTTTCTTCTCATGCTCTTATTATAGCAAAGAGGGCCCAAACTGTCAACCAAAGACCCTAGATGTCAGTCAAGTATTCTCTGCGGTTGACGATTCGGGCTTTTGGACTTATAATAAAGACACTGAGAGAGCGATAATAACAGACTCAGAACCATAGCGTCGAAGGACTACAATTCCGGGGTGGACGGCGAGGGTGCCTACCGGTTTCGGCTGTGGATAATCTGTGGACGAAAATTTGGTGTGGTTTTTGAGCAACAGATCCCAGGAAAGTTATCCACAGATTATCCACAGGTAAACAAGAATTATTCGCATCTAGATCAGAGTTATCCACAGCTTATCCACAATAAGAACTATTCTTATTCGTCTAGGTCTAGGCTGAATTCTCTAAATTTCGGTTGACAAACGGCATATTCTGCGGCCGAATCTAGATCGTCAAATACATCAAAGTCACAGCCTTGATTTGAATACTTGAAACAGTGTATGCGATCATCTATATATAGAACGCTACAGTAGTGATCCCTAAATCTCAGTAATACCCTAAGACCGTTTTCCATAGTAGACCTTTCAGTTGTATACTGTATATATGCAGACCCGGCCAGTCTAGACTGTGATCTAGTGTGACTAGAATCATCCAGCCTTGCGTATATGCGTCTACAAGCAGGTCAATGATTCAAAAAAGTGTGAAATCGTGTGGAAAAGTGTGATTTTGTGTGGCCTATTCTGTCTATATGATCTCTAGAATGAATCGGGGTTTGCGGCATAGGAAATTTTTCCTTGACCATTCGAACGGACGAGAGGCATAGTTCAAATACTCAAAATCCCCTTCAAAACCTCCTAAAATCCCCTCCCCTTCACTGTAGAATTCACTGTGAATCTCACCATCAGAGGCCAAAAAAACCGCGGTGCCCCGTCTAGCTGAACCGCTAGCGCGGCTTCGCCGCAGAGGATCTTGAGAACTCTCGGATTCTTTTGATCCTGTGCATATATGTCACATGCGTGTATATGCACAGCGGGGCCTTAGTTCTATACAGTCTATATACACGAATCACTACAGCGGGGCCTGTAGGTAAGATCATCAATATAGTCAAATCTCTTGCTGTCATTCCTGTATGTGTGTATACTTGTTACTTCTGTGTATTTCTGTTCCTAGTCGCTGTATATACGAAGATACGCAAGTATCGAGTCACTACTAGCACCGGGCAGTGGACAGCTATATACTAGATGTTGTTTATATGTCTACGCAGTCGAAGTGATTGGTCTAGAATAGATTCTTTGGGTTTTTTAACGCAAAGACTAGGAGGTTGGTTCAGTATACGTCAGGACTGTGTGGACTTCTTTGTTCCCGAAGATCGAGCTTATATGCTGAGTTTGATCGATGGAGATCTAGAACGAATTCTTCATTTGGACTACATAGTCTAGCGTCTGGGTTGGCTTTTAACAGCGGGGCCGACGTGTATGTGTAGATGCTGGGGATATCGATCAAAGCTCTGCTGTAGTCGCTGTGCTAGCTCATAGTTAGTAGTGATCAGCATCAGCTGTTTCAGTGAGTTGTAGACGCGATAGTAGTTCATGCTAGTAGATCTACTTGTCTAGGTCTTAGGTGTTGTTCTAGCTCTGCTCGGCTAGTGTATAGCACAAATGTTTCTATTTCTGTGTAGTGTTTACCCGAAACTGTATCAGTTAGCTCGCGGTACTGCCTGACTGTGATCTGCTCAGGATATGATTCTCTAGTACTGTATACTTGATCTACTCGCATTTACATATTTATGGTGAGGCCTGGGCTAAGTATGTGATGCACACGATTGATCGATTAAGACCCTATCTTAGACACCCTGATGTGGTCGTTGACTCTTCAGTGGTCTTTCTGGGCTGTAGCTTTGTTTGGGGCACGGGCCTAGAAGATTCGGAGACTATCACTAGCCAATTTACCCAGCTCACGGGCTTGAAGTCAGCGAATCTAGGGGTATGTGGGGGCTCTAGTAGCTTGATCGCAGAGATCATCAATTCGGGCTGTCTAGATTCAGCTAGGGCTGTGGTCATAGCTTGGCCGCATCTGGCTCGTGATCATCTATGGGCGGGCTCTGAGCTGGTCTGCCTTGGACCCTGGACAGTTCAGGGGCAGGATCGACCCCGGGATTTAACTCAGGATCAATGGCAGGCCCGGCGGCTAGAGTGGTCTGAGCTGTTGACTTCGGGTCAAGCAGAACAGCAGGGCCTTGCCGCTAGGAACTCTGCATGGCGGATCACACAGCCCTGCATAGAGTTTACCTACTATGAACGGCTAAGGCTCATGGGCCTCAGGGATCTAGCCAGGGATAATCAGCACCCGGGCCCAGAATCAAATCGTCAGCTAGCTCAGTGGCTAGCCTCTTGGGCCAAACAAAGGATCATCAAATGAACACAGACTCATTTATCGGCGTCTATGACTCTGCGGCCTCTGCAGACTTCTGCACCAGAGCCATAGAGCGTTTTGAACACATGTGCGAGATCAATCAGACATTCGCACAGTCCAGCATACGCAAGAACTCGGACACTCGCACGGTCGTAGACTGGGCTCCACATCACAATCAGTACTACTATGATCGCGATCTTTGCCAGGAGTTCTATGATGTTCTAGCCACTAACTATAATCGCTACAGAGATCAGTACCAGATGCTAGAGGAAATATCACCGCACTCAGCCAAGGGCATGATGCTACAGCGCACAGATCCCCGAGGGGGCTATCACATATGGCACGTGGAAAACATGGGCCGAAGCTCTGCGGATCGAGTCCTGGCCTATATGCTGTATCTAAACGACGTTGACGAGGGTGGGGAAACAGAGTATCTTTATCAGGGCCTTAGGGTAGAACCTCGCCAGGGTAGGCTGGTAATTTGGCCTGCGGGCTGGACCCACCCCCACAGAGGTAACCCTATATATCAGGGCCACAAATATATTATCACAGGATGGATGACCTATGACCAATGACGACTACACCATGTTCAGGGCTTGGCTGAATACTCAGACCCTAGCCCAGGCCTATCAGGGCCTAGATCAAGCCCTGGGTTCTAAAGATTACCTACGGGTGCTTTGGGATCAACAGACTCCGGGAGAGTGGGGGTGGCTGACCAATACCCTGATCCAGGCCTGGCAAACAGAGTTCCAATATCGTAGCCTAGTACCACGCCAGGAGCTACGCAGGGTCCAGGATAGACTGGCCCTGACCAGCCCAGATAACCCCCAGGGTCTGCTACAGCTCTCCCCCGAGGCAGGCCAAATTACCTATGGGGCGTTGACCCTGCCCTCTGAGCAGGGCCAGCTCACGGTCATTGACAGCCTTAGAGACTATGAGCTGGGCCCAGGCCTTTGGCTCATATATACCCTGGTGCCTACCTATGTAGATGATAGACCCAATCCAGATCTACAGCCCAGGCTACGTGTTGAACACGGTGAATAAAAAAGCCCGCTCTAAGCGGGCTTTTTCTTGGGATCAATCTAGATTAGATTGAAAGACCCATGGCCTTGGCTTTGTAGCCTAGAGCAACGATTTCACGGCTGGGCTTGCCCAACTCGTATTCTGTAACAGTTACACCATTACCTGCGGTGCGTGTGTTAGCGTAGACTGCATAGCCATGCTGACGGATGCGGCTAGCTTCTGCGGCAATGTTCTTGATGCCGAAACGCTTTTGTGCTTCGGATGCTGTGACTTTCTGGCCCTGATAAAGAGCGTTGAATAGTTTAAATGTCTTGGTATCTTTTGACATGAGTTTCATAGTTTTTTTCCTTTTAGTTAACTAGCAGGAATCCCTGCTATGTGTCTAGTATAACAGAACTGTAATAAAGGTCAACTTCATTGGCTAAATTTCTCGCGACGAGCCTGCTCGTTTTGTTCACGACGCCATTGACTGCGCAGGAACCAACGATTGGCTCGTATATAAGTGTCTAGCTCTAGTCTGAGCTGACCATAGGTCTGATGCTCTTCGATGTTGGCTATCCATTTTTGGAAACACCAAAATCTAAATGCGCTGTTTTTCATATGAATATTTCCTTTTTGGGTTACGATTCACTAGATCCTCGATCACAGATTCTGGACTAGGGCCTTGTCCTAGGAACTCGCGTGTGGCACGATCATAGGCATAGTATTGACTGCCGTGCTGTTCAAAATCCACGTAGTCTGTGTCTCCAGAATCCTCGTCGTTGATCACCGAATTTAGACGTTCTACTTGTTCTAGGGCTCGAATCACGGCTCTGGGATTTTGGCTCATTTTTTCTAGGAGATCTGCGTGTCCACGAATGCGCCCTAGTACATAGCCTGCAACAAATACTGCTAGGATAAAGATAATTTCCACAGTTGCTCCTTAGCTGACTTCGAAGTAGATGTCATCGTTGGCTACCACAGAGATCTTAACGACCCTGCGCCCGTCTATGAGCATGCCCAATTCAATAAAAGGGCCTCCACTGGGATCTACAAAACCTAGATCTGAGAAATCCAACTGATCCTGCCCAATTCGGCCACCATAGCGCCAGTGCTTGAGATCGCCTCGTATGGTATAGACATTCTCACTGATCTTTTCAAAACGATACTCGTCACCGTATCTGTTCTTCATTTTCTGCCTTTCTAGTTAGATCGCAGATCAGCAAGAATCTATCATAGGCCTTGCGTACTGCGGGATTGGACAACAATTTTTCTGCTTCGACCATCATAGCTTCGACGCCAGCTTCTGCCGCATCACGAGCTGACCCGTGGGTAAACATGAAGCGGAAGTCTTCTGGAATAGTCTTGATAAACTTACTCCATTTACGCTGTGTTTCAGCATCGATCTCACGATTCATTGGCCGCAGTTCGCTGGCTTCCTGAATCTTTCGTGTGATAGCTTCTTCAGCATATCTGCCTGCGGCGATCATTGGAGCCAAGGCCGGATCAATCCTGAAGCGACGACTACCACCGCCAGGGTACACACTGACAAGATGGTCACCTTTAGGAAAACTGTCCAAAAGTTCATTATCATATTCTGAAACTGGTACGTATCGACGCCCAACTTTTTCATAGAAAATCTTCTTCATAGTGTTCCCATGTATTGGTTAATGGATTCCAATGCCTAGAATCATAAAAGGTTGCTGTGAAGTTATAGCCAAACAAGGCTAGATCTAACCTAATGTCTGCATGGCTCTGGCGATGTGTGAGGTCTAGCCCAAAGTCTAGGATGTCCGCACTTTTATAGATTTCAACTTCCCAAAACTTCGTAGGCCAAGGTGTTGACCCATGCCATGTCTTGATCATTTGGAATCTATTTGAGCCCGGAACTCGTAGGTTAAATCTGAAGTTTATCATAGCTTAATTTTAGCATGAATCTTCATCATCGTCAAGCTCTTCATTATAGATTTCATCCTCATCGATGTAGTCAGCGCCTTGGTATTTTGGATCGTCGTACCATTTGTAATAACCCTCGTTTGGCATGAGCTGTCTAAAGCTAGGGACATCACTCATAGCCAAACTTAATAATGTGAACTGTTTCTTATCCAAAATATCACAGACATAGAATGTGCTAGAACAAGCACCACCTATGCCTTTGAACGGACTGTGTTTGATTTTGAGCTGTTTGATGGTTTCTTGGAATCTCCAATAGTCCTTGCCTTCTTTGACGATCACACGAGTGATGCCTAACTTTTGGTTACGCAGTCTAATCTTATCTATTAAACTTAGTTGGGAGATCGTAGCAGAGTTTTCTTGATCAATCTGTAGCAGACAGTCTTTGATCTTGATGCTACCTTTGGTATGTGAGTTATCTGGTGTTTCTTTGGTAGTCCATGGAATAGAACATGAAACATGATTCACATAATAAGTTTCGCCATGGAATTTTAAGACCCACATGGGAATGGTCTGGTCTTCTAGGTGTTTTTTGTTAAAATGGAACACTAGGTCCTTACAAGCATATTCAATCTATTTTGACATTTTATTCTCCTTTGTTACTATGTCTAGAGTATTTACTATAAATAATTCGTGGGGAGTAGTCAACCTGAAAAGGTTCCAAATATCGTCAACACGGTGAACACCCGGTATTTGGACAAAGAGGCAAGACCATAACTTTTTAAGGAAAATTTATGGAACTCTTTACACTACAAGCCCTTGGGGCATTTCTCGCTATCATATTGATAGACATTGTACTAGCAGGCGATAACGCTCTTGTTATCGGAATGGCCGCTAATAAACTTCCACCAGACTTACGTAAGAAAGCAATCTTCTGGGGTACCTTTGGTGCTATCGCAATTAGATTCGCATCGGTTGCCGCACTCACTTATCTACTATTGATTCCCGGTCTACGAGCCATAGGTGCGGCCGCACTCATATGGATCGGTTGGAAATTAGTATTCGACTCTGGCGAACATGAAATAGAAGCCAAAGATACATTCTGGGGAGCAATATCAACTATCGTTGTTGCTGATGCTGTTATGGGTATTGATAATGCTCTAGGTATCGCCGCCGCCGCAAACGGAAACTTCGTCTTAGTTGTTGCTGGATTATTAATCAGTGTGCCGATTATTCTATTCGGTGCTACTTTAGTTTCAAAGATACTTGCACGTTGGCCAGACACTGTGTTTGTTGGATCTTTCGTTTTGTTTGCTGTTGCTTTCTTAATGCTGATGAAAGAACCTATGTTAGCCGCATGGTGGGCTCATTTAGAACCTATAGCGGCAAAGATATTACCGTGGGCCGCCGCGCTGGTTATCACTGCTGTTCAATATAACCAAGCTCGATTACATCTACACAAAAAGTATCTTTTTAAGAACGCCAAATAATATACCTATCCCAGGTATAATCAAAAGAGATAGTCCAAACACTATTAAAATTAATATAGCAGTTTGGACTATCTTCATAATTTAATCAATGTCCTTGATTAGGAAAAGGCCATTTACCTTGTGCAGTTTGTGTTGAACTATCAACGTAACGATAGCGTTCTGCAACACCATCCTCTTTATCAGCTTGACCCTTTTCATATCCTTCGCGGTAATTTTGATTATCCCTAGCACTTCGGTTTATCGAAGTACGATAGTAATGATCTGTAAATCCATCAGTATATCCACGATAGAACGCACTCGTGCCTTCTTTTGGAGGACGGTCATAGTTGGCACTGTTAGACTGAACACTACGGACAAATGCTTGATCCGCTTTGTCCTGATCAATTTCACCAACTACTTCGTAGCGGCAAGCACGACCTTTGGTAGCGTTGTAATCGCTAGGAATACTAACTACATCACGTGGGTTAATCTTAACGATAACAGTACGCTCTCCGCCGAACGAGTTCAAATAGTCCTTGCTACAGAAGTGAAGTCCTGTTGAGCAAGTATTGTCCTTGTTATCGTCAACATTGTAGCGTTCCATCTCAACGACACGGCCAATACTATTGTCCATAGTACCAGTGTGACAGTCTTTGTAGTCTGCACGAACTTTCTTGTAGGCAAGGAAGTGGCCATCTGGAGTGATAGGCAAGTTGCCTTTTTCCAAGAAGCCGTAGAGTTCATCAACTGCTCGCTTGCTTGGGTTCTGATACAAATTGTCCATGAAGTTAACCATGGGCTCAATCGGAAAGCCTTCGCGAAGCATGTCGATCATCTTGACTGCTAGACTAGTGTGAAGCTCGGTGCCCTTCCAGTACAAAGTTTCACCTTGGATTGCAACATTGCCTTGACCGTAGTTGAGTACGGTCTTTTTCGGCTCGACTGCATCCTTAACGGCATCCCAATCACCTGCCTTGATAGCATCGACTACCTTGTTATAGGTAATGTGTGTTTTGTTGATAGTGTGTGGTTTGTTGTCAATAACAACAACAACATTATCGCCTTGGATCAAAAACGGATAGCTCATTTTAAACACCTTTCTGTGTGTCAATCAAATTAATATAGTTTGCCATTTCGCTGTTAGGAATTGATCGAGCGTAGGCCAACATCGGATAACGTTCGCTTACAGCCTTACATTCATTAACATACTTCTGCACCAATGCTTCTGGACTAAAGTTCACGTTCTTAGCGTAAAGATTGCACAGACGCTTGAGACTCTGCTCACTGTAGCGGATCTTATCGAAGCCTTTGAGCTTGCTAACAAACACAGAGTAAGGACTCTTTGCGTCAGCGATCTGACTCACTACACCATAATTATACGAAATATTGTTGTAGCCGTCAACGGCTTGAATCACCAAACTCATGATAAGTTTGTCGTCAATTGGCTTGGCCAATTCTTTAACAATATGTTCTTCGATGTTAACCCAATTAGCTTGAGTACGGATGTAGTCAATGTCACTCTTACGCACACCGTAGACAGTGGTCTTGATCCCATCCAACCCGCACTCTTTGAGATCGTTGTAGAACTGTTTGGCATCAGTCATGCCATAATTGCTCTTGATCTCAAATCCGCTCAAAGGCAGATAGTAGTAGGTTTGGCCTGCATCAAATTGATCAGCCTTACCAGCATCGCGCCAAACCATTTCGCGTTCACGATAGTAGCCACCACTGCCACGCTCTTCCAATTTAAGAATAGTAACGTTCTTACCCAAACCGCTGTCAGCACGTTCTTTCTTTTCCAATGTGCTGGCATTGACAGTCCAAGACGTTGGAGGATTTTGGATAGCCTTGAAGAATGCCTTCAAGTTCATTTCCTTGTTCTTATTGGCTTTGTCTAAGACATAGACTCTAAGATTGTGATCGGGTTTGGTTGCACGATAGTGATACTTAGCACGTTCTACCGCACCTACTTTGGTGTCGTTGATAATGAAACGCAGGGTTGAACTTACAGTAAATCCCCAGTGATGCACCATGTCGTATCCGCCTTGGGCATTACGAGTAGAGCTATAGTCAGTGCTATGCTTGAGGTTAGGATAACCTTTGCTATGACGCTGATAATCAAAGCCGCGAATCATAATGTTGTATTTGGTAGCAAGCTCATCGATAGGCATCTTGAAAGTCTTAGTACCGCCATATCGTGCATCGTCAAATGTAGACAGCTTAGTATCTGCGACATACTTCTTAACAGCCGCAGACCAAAGACTATTACTAAACTTGCCGGATAGGAACAGAGCACGTTCCCATAGGTTAGGAATAGTATCTGCTTCTTTGGCAATTACCACAGCCAATGCCGAGTTAAGAGCTTCTAACTTACGTTTGATAGCTTCAACTGTTTGAGGAATATAGCTTAGACCTTCGCGGCTAGCTTGGAAGTCTAGCTCACCGATGGCAAAGTGCAGTTCAAGACCACAGCCCAGCAACCGATGGAGTTCTCCAAGGTTCTGTTCAGCGTTAGGAACTTCAATCGGGTAAGCAATATTACCCATGACTGCAACACTACGACGTCCATTAGTGTAACTGTGGACACCCGGAACGATGTCTTTGGTTTCGTATTCTACATCACGGAAAGCAAAACCACTAACACCAGAAACAACAGGACGCAGAGCAAAGTAGGTATAAACTTCGCGAGCTTCTTGTTTGAACTTGTCAAAGTCCCAGCGATCATTTACAGAGAAACGGATTTCAACACCGCTAGGGTCTGTAGTTTCTTCTGTAGTCATAAGGGCGATACTAGGCACACCAGCTTCGTTGATAAAGGCAGTGTAGATACCTTTACGACCATCCTTGACCGCAGTTACAGTAAAGTTATCAGTGTAAGAAAAAGGAGACTTTGAACCAAGACCCAGAGCACCAATAAAATCATTGCTTCCTGTCTTGGTAGATTCGAAATATGTAGTATAGATGTTGGTAACGTTATCATGAGTAAGTCCAGTACCGTAGTCGCGAATAGCGAACCAAGGTTCCAATTGATTAGGGAGGTGTACATCAAACGGTGTGTCTTGTTTGCCAGCGGCAATATGACTGTCCACAGCGTTACAAGAAAGTTCACGGATGATAGCACGGATCTTGTTAGCATACAAGCCCGAGCTCAAAATATTAAAAGCCTTAGCAGAGTTGCGAATACGGAATTCGCCAATCTCTCCAACGTTGCTCATAATAGCTTCGTTTTGGGGTGCAGTATTGAGAATCATTTGGGCCTTTCTGTGCCTAGTTGTTTACTGTATGTTCTTATTATAGCGTCAATCATCTGAGCTGTCAAGGACTCAATGAGTCCAAAATACGGAATCATTGACAGAAATTAGTCCAAAATTAAAGGCTAGTTTGGCTAGCCTTTATACAACTGCCCATCGACCTGCTCGATCACCTTCACTCATCATTCTGGGTCTTTGAATAAAGGGACACCGTCAGTCAAGTGCCGGACATATTCCAAGTTGGGAAATGTTTCCAGTGTGCCTCGATGCCGTTGAATCGTCAAGTTGCCTTTCTGCTCGATGGCATAGAAAAACATTTCCTTAGCACCTTGTTCTATTTGATTTTTAAAGTGTTCGTTCATAATTCATCCCCAAAACCATTTCTTGACAAAACTAAAGATGATCATAAAGATAGTGAAATAAGCGGCCGCACCTACCATCAGTAGATATACAACAGCCCACCAACCTGCTCGATCACCTTCAGTCATTCTTCAACTCCGAAATGTTCTCGAATACCTTTACTCAAATCTTCACGCCATAATGTATCAAAATCTCTTTGATAATCTTCGTTGAAATATCTTACACATTCCCTGACAATCAACTCGGCGAACCTTTCCATAAAATTTACCTGAGTTTCCCAAGAGTTATTTTGTCCACTAGAAAAAGCGGCTGTAGAGTCAGCAGCCTTATCCCAGAGTTCTTTAATTCGTTCGTTCATACATTGTTCCTTCCAATACGACTGTAGCCTAATTTAGATTTAATGTCTTTACGATCTCGATTTTTCTCTGGTTTCCATGCTCTTGGATCTACGGTTTCGCCGGTTAGTTCATATCTGTAATCTGGATCGTAAACCATGTATCCCAACTTGTTCCATTTAATTACGCCATTGTCAAACATGAAAATGCAACCACGGCACATACAGAAACTAGTACCGTTGTCGCTCATTACATTACCATTCACTGTGCCCACATACTTAACCACACGACCTTGATGCATTTCTTTAAGTGCTTGGTGATAATCTATCATGTTATTTTAATCTTTGGTGCGTCCAGTGGGAATCGAACCCACGCTAGGGAGTTTTAGAGGCTCCTGCCTTGCCGCTTGGCTATAGACGCATATTCTTTTAGGCTACCTTTGCTTCGCTGTCTTCTACAGGCAATTCGCCATCCGGAGTGAAACTATCGTTATATGTTGCACGAAGCATCCTAATCATTTGCTCACAGGCTTCCTTGTTCATGCTCAGTGTAATACTGCCCCAACCATCATTAGACATGATAGTCAGTGTAGTCATACTAGTCTCACTAACATAGCCTACACGGTAATGCTCTTTAGGTTGTGGCTTTGGTTTCTGTACAGGAGGTACAGGAGCCACTGCTTTTGGTTTTGGAAACTCTAAAACCTTTGTGCCGTCCTCAACTAGTTTACCAAACCCTAGAAAACTTAGAAAACTCAATTTGTTTCTCCAAAAATATAAGCGGCCATTTTACGTTCTGCTATGGCTTTAGATTCATCGTCCTTCATAGCACAATCAAAACATATCTGTTCGTCGTTAGGGCCGTAAGGCCTGCATTCATCAATCTTGCCACAGGTCTCGCAGACTGTGTCTGACTCCGGTGCTATAAATCCAAGCCCACTCATTTTTTATTTCCAATCCTATGATTACGAAAATCGCAGAGATTGTGATAGCCCATCTTGTAGCAAGGGCAATGGCGACCTAATATCCAACGAGCAAGGGCTATCCTAATCTTGAGCATGTTATTGTTTTGGCAACATCAGTGCGTTAAAGTTTGAAGGCACAACAATAGTCTGAACCTTACCAGTCTTAATACCTTCCGAGATGTTCAACATAGCCTGTGCCTGCATGAACGCAATAGAACTAGAACTGTTATTAGCCAAGGCCGCCATACGACGCGATTCTGCTTCAGCAGTCTTAACTTCTACTTCCTTTTGCTTGAGTTCGTTCTTAGCACGGACTAGAGCATTAGCAGATTCTACAACAGTATCGCTAGGCAGAACATTACGAATCATAACTTGGCTAATCATAATCGAACCGTCTAGTTTTTCTTCAGCAAGGTTACGAACGATTTCTTCCTTGATGTAGTTTTCCATGTCAGTGCGGTTATCTGCCATATCCAATGCTTCGTACTTACGTGCGGCCTTATAGATAGCGTTACGAGCATTTTGGACAACATAGTTGTACATTAGGTAAACATCGCCTTTGGCTTCGGCGTGGAACGATTTGTTCTTAGTAGAGTACAGCTCAGCAACCTGACTTTGGTTGATGTTGTAGACAACCACAGCATCCAAATCTTTCATTGTTGAATTGTCTTTGGCAACAGGAGTCATGTTCTCCAAAATAACGTTGACGTCTTTAATAGGGAAGGTTAAGACATCACCAATCAACACCTGATTGAAACTACCGGGTAGCAGTTCTCCAGATTGAACCTGTTTATCAAAACCAACTCGTACACCAACCTCACCGGTTTCAATACGAGTACAGCCAGTAGCCAAAACAGCGGCGGCAAGGATAGAGAGAGTAAAAATACGTTTCATTTGTGTGTCCTTAAAAGAAATAGACCAAAATAAGCATTAGCACTATTGCTAACGTAGAACTAATTATAGCGTAGAATGCAGTCTTGGTCAAGTCCAAAGCCTGCTTCCCGGACATTTTTTGTACTCCAAGAATGCCCGCCCAAATCAAAGCTGATAAAATTAGGAATAAAAAAAGTACTCTAATCATTTTTCAATCCATTCTTTTGTTCGTTGTTTCATGCCTTCTGGATCGCGATTGTATTCATCAATAGCATACTTTAGAGCCTCCTCAACATATTGGTTGAAGGTCATGTCACGGTCATGTGCCGCAATCATATACTTCAACAAGTCCTCGTCTGGAATATCCAACGGAACTTTTACTCGACTATCGTAGGGCTCACCTGCAACAATCTTAGCGATCTTTTCCAAGATGTCTTCTTCAACATCTAGGTCGATATACTTTTTGCTGTCGGTTGACGTTTGATAATCTATGCCTTTTTCTTTAGATTCGTCGACAAGTTGATCTTTGAATTCGGGATCAATCCAGCGATACTCAACATCATTGACATAGTCCCACGCTTCTAAAGTATAGACCTGCTGAGTTTGACTGTCAAAGACAGCACCAATATGGAACCTACTGTCGCCATATTCAGTGTCGTCGCAGTCTAAGTAGCGAGCATTATCACCAAAGCATCTCCAGCAATATTCACTTCCGCCGGAAATTTTATAATCGATCGCTTCTACAAAATCTTTTACAGTAATCATTGCAATTTCCTTTTGTCCATATTTTCAAAAGAATTTACGATTTGTTCTTTGATGTCATCAGGCAGTTCTTCAAAGTCTTCGTCGGTCATAGGTCTGCCCAGTTCTTCAAGGTCTTCAAGAGTCTTTCCTTCAAACATCTGTTGAACCTCTGCTACCAGAGCATCAAGTTCTTCTTGTGTGCCTTCAAAGTGGTCAAAGCAACCAGGCATAAAAACGATCTCAGGCTTTTTATCAGTCATTGTTAAATCTTTCTTTCATACGTTGTTGACGTTCTGCTTCGTGTTCGTCGCAGAGTGTGCGAATCCAACCACCACTACGCCTTGTTCCAGGTTTACCACATTCTTCACAGGTTTGGTCCGCCCAAGACTCAGCCATGCGTACCAATCCGTTGATGGTGTCATCGCCGCCTTGATAATAGAACCTCAGTCCACCAAACTTTTCTTTGATCTGTTCTACAGTAACCTGGGGAACTACCTCTTCTTTTTTATTTTTCCAATCGAGATGATGTTGAATGTTGGTGCATAGGCTTTCGATAATAGGCCACCAGCCCGCGCCTACTGCAAATCCTCCGTATTGTCCGCCTAACATCTTAGGAAAACGTTCTTCCATGCGTTTGGCAAACTCTTCGTACTTAGATTCATCCCAGGTCATTCAAAATTCCTCAACGGTTTAATGTCTTTGTGTTTCACAATTATAACATGTTTTAGAGAATTGTCAAATTGAATTGGCAAGTCGAGTGTAACAGTGATCCGCGGACCTTCTTGTAAACTTACAACTGAATCATTGCCTACTGAGCCAATAAACGGAATTCCATTCCAGCGACCAAACACCCTATCACCAATTTGATATTTGGGTTTGTAAGCGTTTCGTTCAAAATAATTAGATAATGAGCCCATTACTTTTCCCTCCATAGAGTGTCACCCCAGACTAGTAAAAATACAGTAGCAGTTCTTTCGCTTCTTATGTGCAGGTTGGCCCACTCATCATATCTGCCACCTCGGTGAATAAACCAATCTTTGTATTCTATTCCGCAGTTATCACAACACCATCTGTGGATAGCATCAATGTCCGCGGATCGACTTATACGATATGATCTAGCAAATCTAGCTAGATATTCTCGAACAAGTTTTTGGACATCACTGTATGTCAAAGTGCTTTGCGAATTCATCTAAGTTATCCACAGTCAATGGTAAAAATTTCTTAGGAACTTTTTTAACTAAGAATCCGTATCCTTTAATAATTTCATCCATTTTATCAGAAATGTCTTGCGCAGTTAGCCCTCCAATCCATTCTGAATGTCCTCGCCCATCACGATCAATTTGCCAATCATATTCTAGTATAACAGCCTTTTCTAAGTTATTGATAGCATGGTCTGGACCAATATATACTAAATCAAAACAAGCAGTATGGTTATCTTTGCTAAAAGAATTTTGGTAGACTCCTAACCTTACGGCAGGCCCTCCGGTAATTCCTTGTTTAACAGCCTTAACACCTGTGTATTTTGTGAACGGACAATTAAATGCATACCAAAGTTTATTAGGCATATTTAGACTTTCCAAACATAGTCAGCCGCCGGCAAAGCAACACGCCCAACATTATCATTGTATAGATTAATCAGTCCGTTCAATACTTGTGTTTTGTGTGTATCTAAGTAGTTTCCGTGACCGAGGCCGTTTGTGATTGCGTGTTCATAACTTTCTTTGATCTTAAGTTGAACACTTTCAGGATCTCCGTACTTCTTTTTAAGAAGTGCAGTCAGTTCTGCATCAAACTTAGCATCTAGCGTACCTTTTTGTGTTGAAGCCATATGATACAAATAACTCAAAGGACGAAACACCTCCAAGACCAGCGGGCTCTTAGGCCATGCGTTGCGATGGAACTCTAATGCTCGATCAAAGTAAATGCCCTTGTTGCCGTGCTTGTCTTCAAGTTCGTAGCACTCTTCTCCACTCTTGATCTGTGTAAATGCACCAGCTATTGTGGCATGACGCTTTGGTACACATCCGTTCTTGACTAGGATGTTATAGATAGCCATAGTGTCGCTGTCCTTGCATTCTAGTTTGATCATAAACTCGTCGTAGGGATTGAGCTTACGTTTGTGCTTAGAGTTAATACGAATCATGTTGCTACCAGCAAGCCAGATGCCGTATTCAATACGACCGGCATCAGTGGTTGGAAAGCCAGCGGCCGCTACAACAACATCCGGCACTTGGTCAATGTCAATGACCCACAAAGGAAACTTCTTGTATCCCTGTAGGCGACATACTTGTAGCGTGTGATGTCCGTCCCAAACACAGTAGTAGACCTTGCCATCAATGGTAAACTTAATAGCGTTAGGAACAATTACAGCAGTGTGTTCAAAGTCTTCGTCAATTCGAACTGTATGATTGGGCGCCACATCACGTTGGAACAAGGTCCAAAGGAACAGCTCTTCCCAATCTGCATATATCATGCGTGGGCTTGGGGTTGCACCTGTATAAGAGATAACAGCACCACCGCTGGGATCGTAGTTAAACGGTCCGCGGTTTTGAAACTTTGGACCCACAACTGCAACAATGGCTTGATGGATGTCATCAAGCGGAATAATCTTATTTGGGTAGTTTTCGGCCATGGTACGCAGATCAATCGCGTCCATTTCCATTTCAAAAGTTTTTTTGTATTTTGACAAGAATTGTTTGATACTCTGCTTTTGATTCCATTTGGCAGAGATTTTTTTGGACTTAAGGAGTCCTAGAGATTTTGACATTTTGTTTCCTTTATATATGCTTACTTAAATTTCAGCGTTTTAGGTCTACTTCTATTTCAACCTTAGCTCTATTGTAATAGAACAGATAATCGTTGTCAAGCCCAACCAAAGGACCTTGACAACCAAACGATACTATATTATAATACACACATGATCAACAACTTTGGACTTAGCCCAAATGAAAACTTTGTTAGCTATCGGTTTGGTACTGCTGGTTAGTGGTTGTGCATCCAGTGGATGGAAGCCACTATGCCCGGGCACACGCAGTTATGATCCGCAGGTCTGTAGAGGAGAAAAGTTCCAGACCTTGCCCAATTTTGAAAACGAAGCTCTAATCCGTCGTAGCCGTGGGGAGATGTGGTAATGAAACTCAAAGTTTACAATTCAATGTATGATCGTAGAAACGCATACTTCTTTGAAGTTCCAGAATTTAATTTCTATGAAGGCGATGAAGTACAGGTCAAATGGGTCAAACCAGAAGAAATTGCTGTAAGCACAGGCAATAAAGAATTTCCGTTTCGTGTGATACAACGCAAATATATCCGTGAGATAGATGGCAAGCCCTACAAGTTTGAAGTTAAGTCCAAAGAAGAACCTAAGGTACGCATCGTTAAAGGTAGTAATGGCAAGGAGTACGAAGTCACAGGTAACTACAAATGTACCTGCCCTGGATTCACCTTTAGAGGATCTTGCAAACATCTAGCATTGAATAATGATTGAAGTTCGAGTAGATGTTGATTCTGTACCAGAGGCGCTGGATATAGTAGACTCTCTAAGAAGACAGGGCCTGGTACAGGGTACCGATTTTGATTTTGAATATCACAAGCCCACGTATGATGATTATTCTTCACCCGTTGAAAATCGTTTCGTTATCTTCAAATTCCATTCGGAGAGGTATGCGACACTCTTTACATTAAAGTATGTTAAATGAAAGCTAAAACTAAAAAGACAGATAAGAGATATACAGGACATGAACATTTCAAATATGTTGTTGATGTGGTCATGCCCTATACTCCTTTTATACAAGGCAAGCCCGTAAATCGAAGACAGCAACGAATTGGATTCTATCATGAAGTGAGGAAGTGGTGCGTCGATACCTGGGGTATGAGCTGTGAACGTGAACATTGGCTTACCTTAAAAGAAACTGGCGATCCAAACATAAACTCGCATTGGTGTTGGCACACAGAGTTTAACGATCTTAAAATATATCTAACTTCCGAAAAAGAAGCTAATTGGTTTAAATTGAGGTGGACATGAGATTTAGTAACAAAGCCCTTCAACGTCTTATTGATGATATTAACAGTCACCCTGTGGAGAATCTTGTTCTAAGCCAGGGCACAGTTTATGGTGCTAGATACTATACAGTAGAACCCATAGGCGGCAATTGGAGAGAAATGGAAGATTGGGTGATACAGACCTATGGTACTAGCTCAGGCAGTATTTGGGCTCAAGAAACAGACAGTCAAGCACCGTTATTTAACGAACGATGGTATGCGAACAATCGAAAGTTTTGGTTTCGCAATGAAAAAGATCGTATAATGTTCGTCTTGAGGTGGAGTTGATGGAATACACTATAATCGAAGACGGAGCAGACTGCTATCCATGGCGGGAAGTATTTGCTTGGTGGCCAGTTAAAACTATTACAGGTCGATATGTCTGGCGTAAAAAATTATTCAAACGTAGGGTTTGGGTAGTGTGGGGTACAGGGTTTCATATGGAGCCGGAAGTACAATATGCAACTGCATTTGATTTATTAACTTATGAAGAAAAAACGCTTGCTCACTGATCGGTCTGGTAAGCTACACGACGAGATTGTAGAACAGGCTGCTGAACAGATGGCACAAGATATAGATGCTCAGGTTATGCAATCTGTTCTCAAAGAATGCGGCTGGGCAGAAGTTGTTATAGCTAGGAGGCATAAGCCAGAAAAGGCTATTGTCGAACAGTGGGTTAACGATAATGTTAAAAACGGTTTCTGGACATACGGGCCCGTTTGGTTGTTTAAAGATCCTAAAGAAGCTAACTGGTTTGCCTTGAGGTGGTACTAATGACTTACTATTACAACAATACACTATACAATAATCCTCAGCCTACAGCTGATCAAGAGGTTAATGAGTTTCTCAAACGATACGAAGCCTCAGCAGGTTTGAGCAGGCATAAAATGTATGCCCGTCGTATACCTATTCGATATAAAGATTGGCTTGAGGATGGGGGACCTATACCTTTTGAACAGAATGTAGAACGTGAGCCTATGGTAGAAATGTATATACCGCAAGATCGTTTTAGAGATCTTGTAGAAAAAGAGCGTTGGGTTGGTAAAGTAGAACAAGAAGCCGAATACTATAAAAAACGTTATATGCAATCAATAGAAGACGATAAAGTACGCAGTCGAAATCCTGCTGTTAAAAAGGCTTGGGAGCAGTATCAAATGCTGTTGGAGTTAGCAAGATGAAACTAAAAACCTGCGAGGTTGGAATGTTTAGGCTACCAGGCTTAATCATAGAAGACAGCGACGATGAAAACACTACACCAGTTTCTGAAGAGCAGTTAAAAGAAATGGAAGATTGGTGTAACAGCGAGTTTGGCACTGGTATGCGCATGACTGAAAGACTGTTTAGTTTCCGCAAAGAAAGCCAAAGAGATTGGTTTATTCTGCGATGGAGTGGCAATGACCAGAGTTGACCTGAGAAATATTAGAACCAATGATGCTCGTAAAGCGATCAATTGGCTAGTACAGACCTATGGTGCTCACGGAGATCGTTGGACCTGTACAGATTTAACTTATGTAGAGTTTCGTAAAGATCGTGATGCCACGATGTTTCTGCTACACTGGGCCTAGTAATTAAATATCCTAAAAGAGGTCTACTATGGCAGAACCACAAACACAGAAAAAACAACCAACGTACATCGAAGAATACCCGAATGCCTTTGATCCGGAGTTTTGTGATCATATGGTACAGCGATATGAACAACTAGTCCAAATGGGTGTTGTTCGTAAGAGAAGTGCAAACTTTCAAAAAGATACGGGACTTCAGTATTTCTACGATATGAGCCCGCAGTTTGGTCAATACTATTACGATATGGATCTAGCCAATCAGTTCTACTCAACGATCATGAGCTATTGGCAAAATGACTATGTGCAAAAATACGGTATCCTACAGAATGTAGCAGAGCATACTCCTAAAGGCATGAGCATACAACGTACTGATTCAGACGGCGGCGACGGCTATCATGCTTGGCATTGTGAGCAACACAGTGCCAGAGACGGATCCAGACTCGGCGTCTATATCGCTTACCTTAATGACGTACCCGACGGAGGCGAAACAGAATTCCTTTATCAGGGAGTTAAAGTCAAGCCTGAAAAAGGCAAACTAGTTCTTTGGCCTGCAGGGTGGACTCATCCTCACAGGGGAAATCCTATCTACACAGGCCGAAAATATATTATCACAGGCTGGATGGTCTACGACAAATGATTAATTATATTACAGGAAAAAACAATATCCAAGTGACCGTTAGTGGCGGCCGCCCCTATATCAGTCCCGGCTCTCAGAGTGCCGGTATGGTTCGATATAACACTAATTCGCAACAGATGGAAGTCTACGACGGAGTGTCGTGGCAAATGATCAGTAGTACCTGTGAAGTTAGCCTCTCCGGAGAAACTGAAATGATCATTGAGTGGGCTAGAGAAAAGATGTTAGAGGAACGACGCATAGATGAGCTTTGTGAAAAACACCCTGGACTCAGGAAGGCTAGGGATAACTTCGAATTATTCAAGAAACTTATCGCTGAAGAATCAGTTCAATCTAGTTGAGGATAAGATCATTGAAGTAAAGACCGTGATGGTACATTCGTTCTCTATGGGCGATGTAGACGATCCAGATCTTTATGCGGCTGAACCCTTGATTCAATGGCAAAACAGTGAAGCTGGGAAGTGGGTCATGGAGCATGCTGTTGAACCTCCTATGTGGCAACGAATACCCGATCTCAATACATTCGGTTATCGTTATGGAATCACAGCTAGGCTTCGGGCTAGAGATTATACGTTCTGGCAACTCAAATGGGGATCACGATGAAGATCCTAGTCACAGGTTCTGAAGGATTCATCGGTAAGAACATGACTGCCTTTTTAGGAAGACAGCCTGGGTGGACTGTTGACGGCTGGGACTGGGATCCAGAAGCATGGCCCGATGTTCGAGACTACGATTGGGTCATACATCTAGGAGCAGTTGCAGATATGACTGATGCAGATGTAGAAAAGATCATGCATCAGAACTATGATTTTAGTTGTTGGCTCTTTGAAGAATGTCAACGCTACGGCGTTAACCTACAGTATGCAAGTTCTAGTTCAGTCTACGGTAATACTAAAGACTTTAGCGAACACGCAGATTGTCATCCTCAGACTGCCTATGCTTGGTCAAAGTATTTGTTTGATCGATGGGTTTTCCAGCAACGACACACAAACTTTGTACAGGGCTTTCGCTACTTCAATGTCTACGGCAAATGGATGCACCTACGCGGTCGTAGGGCCAATGCTATCTACAAGTGGCAACAGCAGGCTCGTACTGAAGGTAAGATCACAGTTTGGGAAAACGCAGAACATATCTACAGAGATTGGACCTGGGTCGGTGATATCTGTCAACTACAGCTAGACTTTATTAATACAGTCAAGGGATCGGGTATTTGGAATGTAGGCGCAGGACTTCCACACAGCTTCCTTGATATCGCAGAAGCTATCGCAGAACAAGAAAGTGTTCCTTTAGAATTTGTACCCATGCCCGAATCAGAAGCCAGTAGGTTTAGACAAAAGACCTGTGCTGACCTTAAACATCTAAAAGAAACAGTGGGCCGACGCAAATGGTTAAATGTATACGAATGGATTGAATTATCATGAACATATTAATAAACGGAACATTTGATATACTACACCGAGGACACTTAGAATTAATCAACTTTGCAAGGATGATTTCAAGAGGGTCGGGAAGCATAGTTATTGCTATAGATTCGGATCGTAGAGTTAAAGAATTAAAAGGCGACCTCCGACCGATCAACAACCAAGATGATCGCAAGTTTTTTCTAGATAGTTTGTCAGGTGTTTCAAAGGTAAAGATATTTGATTCTGATCAAGAACTAGAAAATATAATTAAAGATGAAAAGATTACCTTGATGGTCAAGGGTGACGACTACGTAGGTAAACCGATAGTAGGCGAGCACCTAGTTCCATATATTGCTTTTATAAAGAAGATTGATGGCTACTCAACAACAAACAAAATACAAGATATTATTAGTAGGGGATAAGTGCCTAGACATTTATCAATACGGAACTGTTGATAGATTGAGCCCAGAAGCACCTGTACCTATCTTTGTCCCCACATACAAGGAAGAACGTGAAGGCATGGCTGGTAATGTTTATGCTAATCTTGTTGCCCTGGGATGTGAAGTAGACATCGTCACTGGTATTGCTAGCAAGAAAACTAGACTAGTTGATTCTAGAAGTAAGCAACAGATACTAAGGATAGACGAGGACACACAGTCTATTCCGATATCTAACGTTGATCCCACAGGTTATGATGCTGTAGTGATCAGCGACTATAACAAAGGCGTAGTCACCTACGAGCTCATAGAGTCGTTGATCCAATCTAAGATTCCTGTGTTCATTGACACAAAGAAAACAGATCTCGAACGTATGCAAGGAGCATGGGTCAAGATCAACGAATTAGAAAGCACTAAAATTAAAAGTGAATGTACAGGTTTAATCGTAACCAAAGGATCTAAAGGTGCAGAAATTGTGCATCATGAATTTAGTTGTTCTGCACCCACAGTAGAAGTCGTAGATGTTACCGGAGCAGGCGACACATTTTTATCCGCCATGACCTACGAATACTTAAATACTCGCAATATTAAGGATGCTGTTAAATTTGCTATCAAAGCTAGTAGCATAACAGTACAACACTTCGGAGTTTATGCTCCATCATTGCGAGAGATAAATGAAAGTTTTAGTAACTGGTCATAAAGGGTTTGTTGGTAAAAACCTAGTAAGATATATAGAAGACAACACTGATTGGGAAGTGTTTGGTTGGGAATGGGGAGATAGTCCGTTCCCAACAATTGATGGCAAAGATTGGGTCATCCACCTTGGCGCTATCAGCTCTACCACAGAGCAAGACGTTGATAAGATCCTAAAACAAAACTACGAATTTAGTCAGAGAATTTACAATTCTTGTAAACTAAATTACGTAAACTTACAATATTCTAGTTCTGCTAGCGTCTATGGATTAAAGAATTCTTTTGCAGAAACTGATCCCGTAGATCCTAGAAATCCCTATGCATGGACAAAGTATTTGTTTGATCGTTGGGTCACTGCACAGGATCATTATAAGACAGTTCAAGGCTTTCGCTATTTCAATGTCTACGGAAACATGGAAGAACATAAAGGCGGTCAAGCAAGTCCTTTAACACAGTTTTCAAAGCAGGCCCGTGAAACAGGAAAGATAAAGTTATTCCACCACAGCGATCAATACCTAAGAGACTTTATCTGTGTAAACGATATCTGCAGACTGCACGTTGATTTTGTTAAGAATGTTAAGCAATCTGGTATATGGAATCTAGGCACAGGCAAGACTAAGAGTTTCGAAGATGTTGCAAAATTAATCAGCAACAAATATAATAGTAGCATAGAATACATTGATATGCCTGATATCTTAAAATCTAGCTATCAAAAGTATACCTGTGCTGACATTAAAAAACTTGAAAATACCCTAGGACCGCAAGAATTTATTAGCATAGAAGATTGGCTCAACAGTTAAATACAGTATGCTGATAAACGAATTTGTAACCGCAGAAGAACTAGCCGCTTTGGATGAAAAAGCGTCTAGAAAGCTATGT
>JACCDK010822305.1_pt1 | contig 41561 bp, 40 predicted proteins | sample 7445871 | NCBI WGS metagenome assembly JACCDK01 (sample SAMN15323436, study PRJNA562643) | freshwater metagenome | isolation source: river surface water | place: USA:Blue River Watershed | collected 2017-08-15 | reverse complement strand
GGTTCTCCACCATCACCACCTCGCCATCGGCCTTGACGACCTGGTAGACCACGCTGGGCGCGGTGGTGATCAGGTCCTGGTCGAACTCGCGCTCCAGGCGCTCCTGCACGATCTCCATGTGCAAGAGACCCAGGAAGCCGCAGCGAAAGCCGAAGCCCAGGGCCTGGCTCACCTCGGGCTCGTAATGCAGCGAGGCGTCATTGAGCTTGAGCTTTTCCAGGCTGTCACGCAGCGCGTCGTACTGGTTCGCCTCGGTGGGGTACAGGCCCGCGAAGACCTGCGGCTGGATCTCCTTGAAGCCGGGGAGCGCCTCGGTGGCGGTGAAGGCGGCGCCCCCGCTGCCGGCCTTGATCAGGGTGACGGTGTCGCCCACCTTCGCCGCCTGCAGCTCCTTGATGCCGGCGATGATGTAGCCCACCTCGCCCGCCTCCAGGGACTCGCGCGGCTGGTTGGCCGGGGTGAAGACGCCCAGGTTGTCGGCGTTGTAGGTGGCGCCGGTGGCCATGAGCTTGATGCGTTCGCCCTTGGCCAGGCGGCCATCCACCACCCGCACCAGCATCACCACGCCCACGTAGCTGTCGAACCAGCTGTCGATGATCATGGCCCGCAGCGGGCCCGCAGGGTTGCCCTGGGGGGCGGGCACCTTGGCGACGATGGCCTCCAGGATCTCGTCGATGCCCATGCCGGTCTTGGCCGAACACGGGATGGCTTCGGACGCGTCGATGCCGATCACGTCCTCGACTTCGGCCTTCGCGTTCTCCGGATCGGCCTGGGGCAGGTCCATCTTGTTCAACACCGGCACCACCTCCACGCCCAGGTCGAGTGCGGTGTAGCAGTTGGCGACGGTCTGCGCCTCGACGCCCTGGCTCGCATCCACCACCAGCAGCGCGCCCTCGCAGGCGGAGAGCGAGCGCGAGACCTCGTAGGAGAAGTCGACGTGGCCGGGGGTGTCGATCAGGTTGAGGTTGTAGACCTGGCCGTCACGCGCCTTGTACTGGAGCGCCGCGGTCTGCGCCTTGATGGTTATCCCACGCTCCTTCTCCAGATCCATCGAGTCCAGCACCTGTTCCTCCATCTCGCGATCGGACAGGCCGCCACAGCGCTGGATCAGGCGGTCGGCGAGCGTCGACTTGCCGTGGTCGATGTGCGCAATGATCGAGAAGTTTCTGATGTGATTCATCAAAGGGAACACTTAAGTGATTGAATTCAAACGCGCCAGGGCAAGAAAAAAGGGCGCGTCGAGATGCGACGCGCCCTGAACCAACAAGCAATGGCAACTGCGGTAGTTGGAGCTTCATTGTAGGCAAAAAGCCCCGTCCGTACAGGCCCACCGGCCGCGCAAAGAGCGAGTTGCAGGGCAGCAACAGGATTTTTATACACAGGTTATCAACATTTTTAAGGGGCGTTGCTTGGGACAACATGTGGGCGATCTGTGGACGAGCAGTGGTTATCCCAAAGCCATCCCGCATGGTGAGCCCCAGCCCTCTTGATATGCGCCTGAACGGGCAAAAACGAGCCAGATTCTATCGAAAAGTCCCTAAGGAAATTGGCGAGTGAGCGCCCGCCCACGTGGGCAGGAAACCGGACGGAACGTAAAAAATTTCTCGGCGGGGGACCGAAGCCCCCCATTCCCGACCAGGACCGAGGGGTTTTCCCGGGCTGGCGGGCCAGGGGGTCAGCGGGCACCCGGCGTGGGAGCGGCGGGTCGGATCAAGAGGTAGGTGGCCATGTCGCCGCGCCGCAGCAAGACCGGGACGGGCTTGCCCGGCTCCAGGCGGGCTACGGCGGCCTCGAACTCACGCACGCTGGCCACCTCGGTGTTGCCGATGGCCATGATCACGTCGCCTTCGCGCAGGCCCGCTCGCGCGGCCGCCTCGGTGGCGGACTCCACCCGCACGCCGCCCTTGAGCTTGAGTTCCGCCCGCTGGGCCTCCGACAGCTCGGACACCGACAAGCCCAGGGGCTGCGCGGTGACCGAGGGGCGCGGCTTGTCCTCGGGTGCTGCGGCGCGGCGCGCGGGACGATCCGGCTCGATCTCGGCGACCTGCACCGACAGGTCACGCAGCCCGCCGCGCCGGAACACGGTCAGCGTGGCGCGGCTGCCAGGCTTGGTGTTGCCCACCATCCGCGGCAGGTCGCTGGAGCGCTCGATCGCGCGCCCATCGAACTTGACGATGATGTCGCCCGCCTCCACGCCGGCCTTCTCGGCGGGCGAGCCGCTTTCGACGCTGCGCACCAGCGCCCCCTGCGGTCGACCCAGGCCGATGGATTCGGCCACGTCCTTGGTCACCTGGTCGATGGACACCCCGATGCGTCCCCGGCTCACCCGGCCGGCAGGACTGCGCAGCTGCTCGGCCACCCGGATCGCCTCGTCGATCGGGATGGCAAAGGAAATGCCCATGAAGCCTCCCGAGCGGGAGTAGATCTGGCTGTTGATGCCCACCACCTCACCCCGCAGGTTGATCAAGGGCCCACCCGAGTTGCCTGGGTTGATGGCCACATCGGTCTGGATGAAGGGCAGGTAGTCCCCCGTGTCACGCTGCTTGGCGCTGACGATGCCGGCCGTGACGCTGTTCTCGAGGCCGAAGGGCGAGCCGATGGCCATCACCCACTCACCGACCTTCAGGCGGTTGACGTCGCCGATGCGCACCGTGGGCAGGCCGGTGGCCTCGATCTTCAGGACGGCCACGTCGGTGCGCTTGTCGGGGGTGCCCACCACGCGGGCCTTGAATTCGCGCTTGTCGGGGAGCGTGACCAGCACCTCCACGGCGCCCTCCACCACGTGGGCGTTGGTCAGGACAAAGCCGTCCGCCGTGATGATGAACCCCGAGCCCACGCCGCGGGGTTGCGGTTCGTCGGGGGGAGCGTTGCGCGGACCTTGCTGGCGCGGCACGTTCGGCAGGGGCTGGCCGAAGAAGCGCCGGAAGAACTCCTGCATCTCGTCGTCCATGCCAGGCACCTGGGGCGCCGCGCGAGTGCGCTCCAGCGTGCGGATGTTGACCACCGCCGGCCCCACCTGCTCGACGAGCTCGGTGAAATCCGGCACGCCACGCTGCGGAGCGGACTGCGCCTGCACACCAGGCGCCGCCGTCAGGACGGCGCAGGCCACAGCCAGTGCAACGCACAAGGAACGGGCACGCACAAACCTATCGATCGAAAGCATGTTCACCTCTGGGAATCGGGACGTTGGGGAACTTCTCGTAATGGGTCACGCCGGCAAGCCGGACCCCGCGAAGATAGGGCCTTATGGGCGTCTCTCAAGGGCCGGGACAAATGCCCGTAGCGGCTGCGGGGACACCTGCCTGGCGCGACGAGACTCCAGGACGTCAGGCGGCGCGTCTGGGTCTGGATGGCGGCGGCGCGGGCTGCGGGGCCCGCTCCGCGGCCAGGCGCCGCGACAGGGCGGCCATGAACGCGGCGGGATCGGTCGAAGCCGCCAGGTCCTGCGCGCGCAGGACATCACCGACCAGGTGATAGGCCTGCCACCTCTCCCGGTCCTGCGGATCGGCCCCCAGGGCCTCCAGGCGGTCCTGCAGGTCCTCGCCCGCGTACTGGCCATCGACCAGCGCGGAAATCCATTCCTTGTCGTCCATCTGCTCGTTGATCTGCTCGTTGATCCGCTTGTTCATCGTCCCCTGCATCCCCTCGTTCATCGCCACGACACGCGAGCGCCGGCTGTCGATCGCGGGCGCCTGCCTGCCCCTACCACCGTTTGCCCGACTGGTTTGTCAGGAGCGGCTTCACCCGCGCCGAGATCGCCTCGCGCGCCCGGAAGATCCGGGAGCGCACCGTGCCGATCGGGCAGTTCATTGTCTCGGCGATCTCCTCGTAGCTCAGGCCCTCGATCTCGCGCAGCGTGACCGCCTGGCGCAAGTCCTCGGGCAGCGCCTGCATCGCCTGGTTGACGGCGGCGGCGATCTCTCGGGCCGCCAGCACGGTTTCGGGGGTTTCCTCGGTCCTTAGTTCATTCTCGACCGCTGAAGTTTCGTCCTCTTCATCGCCGCTGCGCAGGGTGGTCTCGGTGACCAGGAGATCGCGCCGCATGTCGCCCAGCGACTTCTTGGCCGTATTGACCGCAATCCGGTACAGCCAGGTGTAGAACTGGGCCTCGCCTCGAAACTGGGCCAGCGCCCGGTAGGCCCGGATGAAGGTCTCCTGCGCGATGTCCTGGACCAGGTCGGTGTCGCGGACCATGCGGCCGATCAGGCGTTCGATACGGCGCTGGTACTTGATCACCAGCAGTTCGTAGGCTTTGGGATCGCCGGCCACCGTCCGCTGCACCAGGGCCAGGTCGGTGTCCCGCGAGGCGGGAGGTTCGGCGGGGGGCGGCGTGGGACTCATGGCAGGACAGCCGGCCGCTCGGGCGGTGGCTGACGCGAGCCAGAGCAATATAGCGCGCGCCGGATGGCGCGCCAGTGCGCCTCGCCCCCGCGGGGTGCCAGCCAGAGCCATTGCACGCCGTAGCCCTCCTCCGGCTCCAGGCGTACGAGGATCCGGTACTGCAGGTCGATGGCGGTCACGACGCGGACCCGGCAGTCGCCGCGCGCCGTCGTCCAGCACCAGCTTTCGCCGTTCCAGTCCAGCCATCCGGGCAGCGCGCGTCGCTGGCTGCGCCAGGCCAGGCCGCCGCACACGGCCAGCAGGCCCGCCATCACCCCCTGCGCGGACGACCACCCGGCCCACCCGTCGCGGTCCGGGACCTCCACCCGCCAGGCCACGAGCACGGCACACCCGGCCAGCCACACGGCGGCCAGCAGGCAGGCCCCGAAACGCGAACGCCCCACCGGAATGAGAACCGATGGGGCGTTGCGCATGAGAGGGCGGCGTCAGACGCGCTTGAATACAACCGTACCGTTGGTGCCGCCGAAGCCGAAGTTGTTCTTCACGGCGACGTCGATCTTCAGGTCACGCGCGGTGTTGGCGCAGTAGTCCAGGTCGCACTCGGGATCCTGGTTGACGATGTTGATCGTGGGAGGGCTCTTCTGGTGGTGCACGGCCAGGACCGTGAACACCGATTCGATGCCGCCGGCGCCCCCGAGGAGGTGGCCGGTCATGGACTTGGTGGAATTGACCACCACCTGGCGGGCGTGGTCGCCCAGCGCCAGCTTGATGGCGTTGGTCTCGTTGACGTCACCCAGGGGCGTGGAGGTGCCGTGGGCGTTGACGTAATCGACCTGGTCGGCGTTCAGACCGGCGTTGGCCAGGGCACTGACCATGGCGCGGCGCGGGCCGTCGACGTCGGGCGCCGTCATGTGGTGGGCGTCGGCGCTCATGCCGAAGCCGGCCAGCTCGGCGTAGATCTTGGCGCCGCGGGCCTTGGCGTGCTCGTATTCCTCGAGCACCAGCACCCCGGCGCCTTCGCCCAGGACAAAGCCGTCACGGTCCTTGTCCCAGGGGCGGGAAGCGGACTTGGGGTCGTCGTTGCGGGTGGACAGCGCGCGCAGCGCCGCAAAGCCCCCCACGCCCAGGGGCGAGACGGTGGACTCGGCGCCGCCGGCGATCATGACGTCGCAGTCACCGTATTCGATCATGCGGGCCGACAGGCCGATCGCGTGCAGGCCGGTGGTGCAGGCCGTGACCACCGCGATGTTCGGGCCCTTGAAGCCATGCAGCATGGACACGTGGCCGGAGATCATGTTGATGATCGAGGCAGGCACGAAGAACGGAGAGATGCGGCGCGGGCCGCGGGTGGTGAGCTCGGTGTGGGTCTGCTCGATCATCGGCAGACCGCCGATGCCCGAGCCGATGTTGCAGCCGATACGCGTCGCCAGTTCCGGCTTGTCCTTCAGGGACTCCCCGGTGGGCAGGCCGCTGTCGGCGACGGCCTGCGCCGCCGCGGCAATACCCAGGTGGATGAACCGGTCCATGTGCCGGGCTTCCTTCTCGGGGATGTAGTCCCCGATGTTGAAACCCTTGACCTCGCCCGCGATGCGGCAGGCCATGGCAGAGGCGTCGAACTGGGTGATCAGGTCGATGCCGGATTGACCGGCCAGGAGGTTGGACCAGGACTGCGAAACCGTGGTGCCCACGGGGCTGACGCAGCCCAGGCCGGTCACGACAACACGGCGACGGGACATCGGCAATCAGGCTTTCTTGTGCTTCTGGGCGTAGTCGATGGCGTTCTGCACCGTGGTGATCTTCTCGGCTTCTTCGTCGGGAATCTCGATGCCGAACTCGTCTTCCAGAGCCATGACCAGTTCGACCGTGTCCAGGGAGTCGGCGCCCAGGTCGGCCACGAAGGCTTTTTCGTTGGTGACCTGTGACTCTTCCACGCCGAGTTGCTCGGCGATGATTTTCTTGACACGTGCTTCGATATCGCTCATGGGTCCCTCAAAGGGTTGTAAAGGAATCTGGCATTTTAGCGGGCACGGCCCCCGGGCCCGGGCGGCGCTGGAACCTGGGGGACGGCCCCGCCTCAGGCCATGAACATGCCGCCGTTGACGTGCAGTTCCTGGCCGGTGACGTAGCCCGCCTGGGGCGAGGCCAGGTAGGCCACCGCATGGGCCACATCCTCGGGTTTACCCAGGGCCCCCAGGGGAATCTGCGACAGGAGTGCTTTTTGCTGATCTTCGGGCAGGACCGCCGTCATGTCGGTGGCGATGAAGCCCGGGGCCACGCAGTTCACGGTGATGCCGCGGCTTCCGAGCTCGCGCGCCAGCGCGCGGGTCATGCCCGCCACGCCGGCCTTGGCGGCGGCATAGTTGGCCTGCCCCGGGTTGCCCGAGGCGCCCACCACCGAGGTGATGCTGATGATGCGGCCATAACGCTGCTTCATCATCGTGCGCATCACGGCGCGGCTCATGCGAAAGACCGCCTTCAGGTTGGTGTCCAGCACCGCATCCCAGTCGGCGTCCTTCATGCGCATGGCCAGCGTGTCGCGGGTGATGCCCGCGTTGTTCACGAGCACGTGCAGGGCGCCCTGCTCCGCGACGATGGCGTCCACCAGGGCTTCGCCCGCGGCCGCATCGTTCACGTCTAGCCGCGCGCCGCGGCAGCCGGGGAAAGCGGACAGCGCCTGCGAAATACGCTGCGCGCCGTCGTCGGTCGTGGCGGTGCCGATCACCTTCAGGCCGCGGGCGGCGAGTTCGGCGGCGATGGTCGCGCCGATACCGCGCGAGGCGCCGGTGACCAGGGCGACCTGGCCGGCGAAGTTGTCTGGGCTCATGCGAGTTGGCCTTTCACGTCAGCGAGGGTGGCGGGGTCATAAACCGCCAGGCCGGTGAGGGCGGCGTCGATGCGCTTGGTCATGCCGGCCAGCACCTTGCCGGGGCCGCACTCGACCAGGGTGTCGATGCCGCGCGCCTGGATGGCACGCACGCACTCGACCCAGCGCACCGGGCCGAAGGCCTGGCGGACCAGGGCGTCGCGGATGCGGTCCGCATCGGACTCGATGGCGACGTCGATGTTGTTCACCACCGGAATCGCCGGTGCAGCGATGGCTGTCGTGGCCAGCTTCTCGCGCAGGCGGTCGGCGGCGGGCTTCATCAGGCTGGAGTGGAACGGCGCGGAGACCGGCAGGGGCAGCGCGCGCTTGGCGCCCGCAGCCTTGAGGACTTCACAGGCCTTGTCGACGGCGGCCTTGCTGCCGGCGATCACGGTCTGGGCCGGGTCGTTGAAGTTCACGGCCTCGACGACTTCCTTCGAGCCTGCGCCGAAGGAGGCGGACGCCTCGCGGCAGCCCGCGATCACGCCCGCGGCATCCATGCCGAGGATGGCCGCCATCGCGCCCACGCCCACCGGCACGGCTTCCTGCATGGCCTGGGCGCGAAAGCGCACCAGGGGCGCAGCCTGGGCCAGCGTCAGCGAACCCGCAGCGACCAGCGCGGCGTATTCGCCCAGCGAGTGGCCCGCCACGACGGCCGGTGCCGCACCACCCTCGGCACGCCAGGCGCGGTAGGCGGCGATGCCCGCCACCAGCATCACCGGCTGGGTGTTGGTGGTCAGGGCCAGGGCCTCCTTGGGGCCTTCGTGAATGAGGCGGGCGACGTCCTCGCCCAGGGCCTGCGAGGCCTCGGCCAGCGTCTCGCGTACGGCGGGGTGGTCACCCCAGGCATCGAGCATGCCCACGGCCTGCGAGCCCTGGCCGGGAAAGACAAAGGCAAACGGTTTCATGGTGTTGTTCTCCCGTCGTCTGGAAAAAATCGAAGGCCGCCGCGCGGGCGATCGGGTTCAGAAATCGAGCAGCACCGCGCCCCAGGTGAAGCCGCCGCCCACGCCCTCGAGCATGAGGGTGTCGCCGCGACGCACCTTGCCTTCGCGGACCGCAGCGTCCAGGGCCAGCGGAATGGAGGCCGCCGAGGTGTTGCCATGCTGGTCGACGGTGACGACCACCTTGTCCAGCGGCAGCTTCAGGCGCTTGGCGGTGCCTTGCATGATGCGGATGTTGGCCTGGGGCGGGATCAGCCAGTCGATGTCGGCCTCGGTGCGGCCCGCCTTGGCCAGCGTGGCGCGGGCCGCGTCTTCCAGCACGCCGACCGCCAGCTTGAAGACCGCCTGGCCGTCCATGCGCAGCAGGGGCTGACCCAGGACCTGGCCGCCGCTCACGGTGCCGGGCACGCACAGGATGCCGACATGCTTGCCGTCGGCGTGCAGGTCGGTGGCCAGGATGCCGGGGGTGTCGCTGGCCTCCAGCACCACGGCGCCGGCGCCGTCGCCAAACAGCACACAGGTGGTGCGGTCGTTGAAGTCGAGGATGCGCGAGAACACCTCGGTGCCGATCACCAGCGCCTTGCTCGCGGCGCCCGTCTTGATCATGGCATCCGCCACCGTGAGTGCGTAGACAAAACCGCTGCACACGGCCTGCACATCGAAAGCAGGACAACCCGCCAGGGCACCTTCGGCGCCCATGGCGATGCCCAGCTTGTGCTGCAGGATGGCCGCCGTCGAGGGGAACACCATGTCCGGCGTGGACGTGGCGACGATGATCAGGTCGATGTCGGAGGGCTGCGCACCGGCCGCCTCCAGCGCATGGCGCGCCGCCTGCACGCCCAGGTCACTGGCATTGACACCGTCGGCCGCGAAGTGACGCGCGCGGATGCCCGTGCGCTCGACGATCCAGTCGTCCGACGTCTCGAGCCCGCGCTGGGCGAGTTCGGCGGCGAGGTCGGCATTGGTCACGCGCCGCGGCGGCAGGTGGCTGCCGGTGCCGGCAATGCGGGAGTAGCGGGTCATGGAAGTCCGATTCAGCTGGCCGTCACGGCAGGCGCAGGCTGCGGGGACCCTTCCACCAACAGCGGCGCGGCATGGGCGATGCGGGCCTGCACCCGCTCGAGCAATTGATTCCGGGCCGCATCATACGCGCGGGCCAGGGCCTGGCTGAACGCGAAATCGTCTGCTGATCCGTGGCTCTTGAACACCAGTCCGCGCAGGCCCAGGAGGGCTGCGCCGTTGTAGCGGCGATGGTCGACACGGCGCTTGAACGCGGCAAGGACCGGGTAGGCGACGAGGGCCGCGAACCAGGTGTAGGGATTGCGTCCGAACTCCTGCTTCAGGAAGCCGCCGATCATGGTGGCCAGGCCTTCGCTGGTCTTGAGGGCCACGTTGCCGACGAAGCCGTCGCACACCACGATGTCCGTGGTGCCCTTGAAGATGTCGTTGCCTTCCACGTTCCCGTGGAAGTTCAGGTCGCCCGCACGGGCGGCGGACCGCAGCAGCTCACCGGCGCGCTTGATCACCTCGCTGCCCTTGATCGTCTCTTCGCCGATATTGAGCAGGCCCACGGTCGGCGCGTCGACATTGCGCAGGGCCGACACCAGGGCGGACCCCATCACCGCGAACTGCAACAGGTGCTGCTCGGTGCAATCGACGTTGGCGCCCAGGTCCAGCACCGTAGTGGCCCCCCCCTTGGCATTGGGCATGGGGTAGGCGATGGCGGGGCGGTCGATGCCCTCGACGGTCTTTAGGAGGTAGCGCGCCAGGGCCATGAGCGCGCCGGTGTTGCCGGCCGACACCGCGGCCTGGGCCTGGCCGTCCTTGACCTGGGAGAGGGCCACGCGCATGGACGAATCCTTCTTGCGGCGCAGGGCGGTCTCGACCGGGTCGTCCATGGCCACCACCTCGGTGGCAGCCACGATGCGGGCACGGGGGTGCTGGAAGTTACGCAGCGCCTCGGGCTGGCCCACGAGCAGCAGCTGCGCGTCGGGGTGTTCGTCCAGAAATCGGCGGCAGGCGGGCAGGGTCACGGACGGCCCGTGGTCGCCCCCCATGCAATCGACAGCCAGAATGGTCATGAGCTCAAATGTAGAGCGGATCGCGGGGCCCGGTCGGCAGCCGCAAAAGCAAGGGCCCGTGCCACGCTAGCGGCTCCGGGCCCTGTCCGATTCGACGTACGCGACTCGACGCACGCAGGCGCGAGATCAGGCGTCGTTCTTGGTCTTGAGCACCTTGCGGCCACGGTAGAAGCCGTTGGGGCTGATGTGGTGGCGCAGGTGGGTTTCGCCCGTGGTGGGCTCCACGGCGATGCCCGGCACGTTCAGGGCGTTGTGCGAGCGATGCATGCCCCGCTTGGAGGGCGATTTCTTGTTCTGCTGGACGGCCATGACGGTCTCCTGGAAAGGAGCGCGCTGCACCGGGTGCAGCCACGCGAAAAGAGGTGGGTGGGTACGCGCCCGGGGCCCCAAGGGCACGCCAGATCGCGCAAAAGCCCACGATTATAGCCCAAGCGGCGCAGAGGCCGGCCTCAGGAGGCTCCGCCTTTGAGCCGGCCCAGGACCGCAAACGGGTTTTCCTGAGGACTTTCTGCTTCAAAATCCGGGTCCGCCACGCTGAGCGTGACCGGCTGCGGGCAGGTCGCGTGCAGGGGCACCAGCGGCATTTCCATCAGGAATTCGTCCTCGATCAACCCGGTCAGGTCGAAGCTGCGGCTGGTCACGAGCAGATCCTCCTCGGACGCATCGTCCTCGGCCTCGGCGGTGCTTTCGTCGGCCACGAAGCGGAAGGCGCGGTCGATCGCCACCGCCACATCGACCGGCGCCAGGCAACGCTGGCAGGTCAGGGGCAGCACGCCCTGCGCCGTCAGGTGCAGCCAGATGTCGGGCTGGACATGGCGCGGGTTGCGCAGCTCGCCACGGGCCTGCCAGGCCAGGGGCAGGCCCAGACCGCGGCCCTCGGTCTCGGCAGCCAGCCGCTCGAACTCGCCCAGCGAAGCCGTGCCGGACATCTGCGCGCCCGCCTCGGCGAACGCCTTGACGTCCAGTGCGTGGGCGTGGAACTCCTTGGGCATCGAGGCAGTGTAAGAGAATCGCGCCATGGCCAGCCTCCCTCCCCCCCCACCCGGCCGACCGGTGGTGCTGGGTTCGACCTCGGTGTACCGGCGCGAACTCCTGTCGCGGCTGCGGGTCCCCTTCGACGTGGCGGCGCCGGATGTCGACGAGACGCCGCGGGCGGGCGAGTCGCCCGAGACGCTGGCGCGACGGCTCGCACTGGCCAAGGCCCGCGCCGTCGCCGCGCGGCATCCGCAGGCGGCGGTGATCGGCTCCGACCAGGTGGCCGACCTCGACGGCGAGCCTCTGGGCAAGCCCGGCACGCACGAGCGGGCCGTCCTGCAGCTGCAACGCATGCGCGGTCGCATCGTCATTTTCCAGACCGCGGTCGCGGTGGTGTGCGCGGACAGCGGCTTCGAACAGCTGGACCTGGCACCCGTGCGGGTGCGTTTCCGCAACCTGTCGGACCCCGAGATCGAGGCCTACCTGCAGGCCGAAACGCCCTACGACTGCGCGGGCAGCGCCAGGAGCGAGGGGCTGGGCATCGCGTTGCTCGAGGCCATCGACAGCGACGACCCCACCGCCCTGGTCGGCCTGCCGCTCATACGCACCTGCCGCATGCTGCGCGCAGCGGGCGTGAGGCTGCTGGCGTGAAGACGGCGCCGGACACGCGCGGGCGCCTGTTCCTGGTGCCGGCGCCGCTGGATTTCGGCTGCGAGTCCCAGGCCCCGATCGGCGACGTGCTGCCGCCAGCCACCCTGAGCGCTGCGGCCGCCCTCACCCACTGGATCTGCGAAAACGCCAAGACCGCGCGGGCCTGCCTCAAGCGCATCGGCGAGTTGCGGCCCCTGGCGGCACCGATGCAGCAACAGCACCTGGTGGAATTGCCACGGGACCTGCACAAGAAAGGCGACAGCGGCACGAGCACCGATGTCCGCGCCCTCCTGCAGCCCGCACTGGACGGCCATGACATGGGCCTGATCAGCGAAGCGGGCATGCCTGCGGTGGCCGACCCGGGCGCGTCGGTGGTCCGTGCGGCACACGCGCTGGGCGTGCAGGTGGTGCCTCTGGTCGGGCCGTCGTCCCTGCTGCTGGCGATGGCCGCCAGCGGCCTCAACGGTCAGAACTTCGCCTTTGTGGGCTACCTGCCGCAGGACGCGGCACCACGGCTGCAACGCGTGCGCGAGCTCGAGGCCCTGGCCCTGCGCACCGGCCAGTCCCAGCTGTTCATCGAGACGCCCTATCGCAATGAGGCCCTGTTGGGGGCGCTGCTGCAAGCACTGCAACCCACGACCCAGCTGGCGATCAGCACTGGCCTGACCCTGGCCACCGCACGCACGCGCAGCGCGCCGGTGAAGGCCTGGCGGCAGGACCCTGGCGCCGGGCTCGGCGGGGGTCCTGCGGTGTTCGGGATCGGACGCTGAGGGCGCCCGCGCGGCTCAGCGCAGTTGCATCCCGGACGACTGGATGGCGCGCACGGCGCCCTCGCCCATGGCGGCACCGAACTTCTTGGCCAGGCGCTCGGCGACGTTGTCGCGGCGGGTGTAGTCCACCAGGTCCTCGGCCTTGATCACCTCGCGGGCGACGAAATCGAGGCTTCCGAGCTGGTCGGCCAGCCCCAGCTCGATCGCCTGCTGCCCCGTCCAGAACAGGCCACTGAACAACTCGGGGTTGTCCTTCAGACGGTCGCCGCGTCCGGTCTTGACCACCTCGATGAACTGGCCGTGCACCTGATTGAGCATGCTCTGGGCAAAGGCCTTCTGCTGCGGGGTCTGGGGGCTGAAGGGATCGAGGAAGCCCTTGTTCTCGCCGGCCGTCATGAGGCGGCGCTCGACGCCGAGCTTGTCCATCAGCCCGACGAAGCCGAAGCCGTCCATCAGCACGCCGATGCTGCCGACGATGCTGGCCTTGTTCACGAAGATGCGGTCGGTGGCCGCAGCGATGTAGTAGGCCGCCGAAGCGCAGGAGTCCTCGACCACCGCGTACACCGGCTTCTTGTGTTTTTCGCGCAGGCGGCGGATCTCGTCATTGATGATGCCGGCATGCACCGGGCTGCCGCCGGGCGAGTTGATCAGGAGCACAACGCCCTGCGCCCCCACGTCCTCGAAAGCGGCGCGCAGGGAGGACACCAGGAAATCCGAGCTGGCCTCCTGGCCGGCCCCGATCTCCCCGCGGATCTCGACGACCGCGGTATGCGGGGCGGTCTTGTCGGAGGAATGCACAGGACCGTCTTCGCTCCTGAAAACAAGCCACGCCAGGGTGATGAAAAAGAGCAGCCAGGCCAGGCGGATGAAGCTGCGCCAGATACGGGCCTGCCGCTGCTCCTTGAGCGTCGCGAACATCAGGCGCTCGAGGGTGTCACGCTCCCACTGGGGGCTTCGGGGGGTGGGCGCCTCGTTCGTCGAGGTGGCGGGATCGCGCGGCGGGGTGTCGTCAGTCATGGGCAGGATCGTCAGAAATCGACGGGTTGCAGGTTCCAGTCAGTATGCCAGCGGACCACGCCGCCCTGCTCGCTGAGGGTGATCTTCACCAGTCCGCCGCGGCAGGGGCCGCCCGCACATTCGCCCGTGTCCGGGCGGTAAGTCGCCCCGTGCGTCGCACACAGCAGCCATTGGCCGCTGTCGTCGAAAAAGCGATCGGGCTGGTAGTCCATCTCCATCGCGATGTGGGTGCAGCGATTCAGGTAGGCATGGACCTGCCCCTCGAAGCGGATGGCGAAGGCCCGGCAGGTCTGGCCGGCATGGACCACATCGAAGGGCACGGCCACGCCGCCTTCGACCAGGTCCCCGGAGTTGCAAAGTGCAATGGCTTGTTCCGACATGGCGGGTCAGGCGTTTTGCAGCAGCCAGTCATGCAGGTCACGCACCGAATGCGCGACATGGCGCGGATGCAGGGCGCCAAAGCCCTCCGGCTCGTGGGCGCCATAGCTCACGCCCACGCTGGCGCATCCGGCGTTCAGGGCCATCTGCAGGTCGTGCGTGGTGTCACCGATCATCAACGTGCGCTCGGGCTCGACCCCGAACTCCCGCATCAGCTCGTTCAGCATGCGGGGGTGAGGCTTTCCGGCGGTCTCATCGGCGGTGCGGCTGCCGTCGAAGACGCCTTGCAGTTCGACCGCATGCAAGGCCTCATCCAGCCCCCGGCGCGACTTGCCGGTGGCCACGGCCAGCCAGTGGTGGCGCCCACGCAAGTCATGCAGCAACGGCAGCACGCCCTCGAACAGGCTCAGGTCGTCCTGGTGGCGCGCGTAGTGGTGGCGATAGCGTGCGCCCAGCTCGGGGTATTTCTCGGGCGGAACGTCGGGGGCGGCGTGCGCCAGCGCCGCACCCAGGGCCATGCCGATCACGTAGGCGGCCGCCTGGTCCGTGGGGCGGGCGCCGCCCACGTCCACCACTGCACTCTGGATGCAGCGCACGATGATGGCCGTGGAGTCGAACAGGGTGCCATCCCAGTCGAAGGCGATCAGGTCAAATTGGCGCGGGCGCATCGTGAGGGGCAAAGGCGTGCAGATCGGGCGGCAGGGGCGCGAGCAGCTCGAGGCGCTCGCCGGTGGCGGGGTGGTCGAACTGTAACCGCCAGGCATGCAGGAACATGCGTTTGAGGCCTTGCTTGTGCCAGGCCTTGTTCGCCTCGAAGTCGCCGTACTTGTCGTCGCTGGCAATGGGGTGGCCCGACGAGGCCAGGTGGACGCGGATCTGGTGGGTGCGGCCGGTCTTGATGGTCACCTCCAGCAGGCTGGCGCCCTCCAGGTGCCGGGCCACCCGTACCAGGGTGATCGCGCGCATGCCGTCGGGGTCGTCCCTGGCGACCACCCGCACCCGGCGTTCGCCCGCGCCGGGCACGCCATCCTCCCCCGCCAGCAGGTACTTGTGCAGGGGGGCGTCGATCACCTTGCGGTTCGCGGGCCAGCGGCCATTGACCAGCGCCAGGTAGGTCTTGCCGGTCTCGCGGCCGCGAAACTGGTCCTGCAGCCGGGTCAGGGCCGACCGGCGCTTGGCCACCAGCAGGATGCCCGAGGTCTCGCGGTCCAGGCGGTGCACCAGCTCCAGGAATTTCGCGCCGGGGCGGGCCTGCCGCAGCTGCTCGATCACCCCGAAGCTGACCCCGCTGCCGCCGTGGACGGCCACGCCGGCAGGCTTGTCGATGGCCAGCAGGTAGTCGTCCTCGAACAGGACCGGAAACTCGCGGGCCGGAGCGGGCCGCTCCTTTTTCTCCCCCGCCCGCTCGGACAGGCGCACCGGAGGCACCCGCACCTGGTCGCCCGCCGCGACGCGGGTGTCCGCCGCGGCGCGGCCCTTGTTCACCCGGACCTCGCCGGAGCGGATGATCCGGTAGACATGGGTCTTGGGCACGCCCTTGAGGTGGCGGATCAGGAAGTTGTCCAGGCGCTGGCCGGCGGATTCCTCGTCGACCCGCAGGGTCTGGACCGGGCTTGCGGTACCCGGGCCGGTGTCCCCTATAATGTGTTTCACTAGCGCAACGCTGTAAGTGGTTGATTTTCCATGGAAGTTTAGTCCACCACCACGGACAGCCAGGCTGGTTGGTCGATGCCACCCGCGTCGCACCGGTCAGGAGCGCCACAGGCCAGAGCCTGGGGCGGCCCGACGGGACGCAGGTCACAGCAAGACTTTGAAGCACCGAAACGGAATACCCAAGCCAGACAGCCCGATGCGCTGTCCGGCGGATTGAGACGAGAACACCTGTGTTGATGGCAATCCGGCAGATCCTGTGGCAAGCGCTGTGGCGCCTGGCCCCTGGCATGCCCGTGCCCGATACCCGCGCCACCCGCGCGAGACCTGCCGCAGCGCCTGCCGCGGCATCACAGGGGCGCCCCACCGGCCGCCACCCTCTCGTGACCTTCCACGCGCCTTGGCCACGTCCGCTGGGTTGACCCCCGGCGCGCGCAGCCACTCCGGCAATTCCCTCTCGCTTCGAAGCCTCGCCCGGCATCGTGGACCCGCATGGGTCGTATCGATGTTTTGAGAAATGAAGGTCACGCGATGAAGCGGATGCTGATTAACGCCACCCAGGCGGAAGAACGCCGGCTGGCGATCGTCGACGGGCAAAAGCTCCTCGACTACGAAATCGAGATCGAAGGGCGCGAACAGCGCAAGGGCAACATCTACAAGGCGGTCGTGACGCGGGTCGAGCCCTCGCTCGAGGCCTGCTTCGTGGATTACGGCGAAGACCGCCACGGCTTCCTGCCGTTCAAGGAAATCTCCAAGCAGTACTTCCAGCCCGGTGTGTCGGCCTCGCAGGCCCGCATCAACGAGGCCATCAAGGAAGGCCAGGAGCTGCTGGTGCAGGTGGAGAAAGAGGAGCGTGGCAACAAGGGCGCCGCCCTGACCACCTTCATTTCGCTGGCCGGCCGCTACGTGGTGCTGATGCCCAACAACCCGCGCGGCGGCGGCGTGAGCCGGCGCATCGAGGGTGACGACCGGGCCGAGCTCAAGGAGGCGATGGACCAGCTGGAATACCCCAACGGCATGTCCATCATCGCCCGCACCGCCGGCATCGGCCGTAGCGCGCCCGAGCTGCAGTGGGACCTGAACTACCTGCTCAAACTCTGGACCGCCATCGATGGCGCGGCCAAGGGCGGCAAGGGTGCCTTCCTGATCTACCAGGAATCGTCGTTGGTGATTCGCGCGATCCGCGATTACTTCAACAACGACATCGGCGACATCCTGATCGACACCGACGACATCTACGACCAGGCCCACCAGTTCATGGCGCACGTCATGCCCGAGCATGCCGCCAAGGTCAAGCGCTATCGCGATGACGCGCCGCTGTTCTCCCGCTTCCAGATCGAGCACCAGATCGAGTCGGCCTATGCCCGCGAGGTCAAGCTGCCCTCGGGCGGCGTGATCGTGATCGACCACACCGAGGCCCTGGTGTCGGTGGACGTCAACTCGGCGCGTGCCATCAAGGGCGGCGACATCGAAGAGACCGCCACCCGCACCAACCTGGAAGCCGCCGACGAGGTGGCGCGCCAGATGCGCCTGCGTGACCTGGGCGGCCTGATCGTGATCGACTTCATCGACATGGAGGAGTCGCGCAACCGCCGGGAGGTGGAGAGCCGCCTGCGCGATGCCCTGCGTCAGGACCGTGCCCGCGTGCAATTCGGCACCATCAGCAAGTTCGGCCTGATGGAGATGAGCCGCCAGCGCCTGCGCCCGGCCCTCTCCGAAGGCGCATCGATCCCCTGCCCCCGTTGCGGCGGCCACGGCCACATCCGCGACACCGAGAGCTCGGCGCTGCAGATCCTGCGCATCATCCAGGAAGAGTCCATGAAGGACGGAACCGCCGCCGTGCATGTACAGGTGCCGGTGGAAGTGGCCTCGTTCCTGTTGAACGAAAAGCGCACCGAAATCGCGAAGATCGAGCTGAAACAGCGGATCGGCGTGATCATGATCCCGAACAAGTCGCTGGAGACGCCGAACTACCGCCTGGAGCGTCTCAAGCACGACGACTCGCGCCTGGACAGCCTGGCGGCCAGCTACCACATGGCCGTCGAGGTCGAGGACCCGACCACCGTGACCCGCCGCTCGCAGGAGCGGGCCAACAAGCAGGAGCCGGTGATCAAGGGCGTGCTGCCCGATGCGCCGGCGCCGGTGGCAGTGCCCAAGCCGGAGCCGCAGGCGCGGCCCGAGCCCGCGCGCGGCGGCGTGGGCCGTGGCGGCAGCAAGGCAGCGCCTGTCGAATCGCCCGCACCGCAACCCGCGTCGGCCGGCTTCATGGGCTGGCTGCGTGGCCTGTTCGGCACTTCCGCCCCCGCGGCAGCGCCGGCACCCGCTGCCGTCAAGGAAGAAAAGCGTGAGGTCCGTGGCGAGCGCGCAGAGCGTGGCGAACGCGGCGATGGCCGTCGCGGCGGGCGCGGCGGCCGCGGCGGGCGTGGACGTGATGGGGAAGCGCGCCGCAGCGAAGGCGCTGGCGCCGAGGCGGGCGAAGGACGCGGCCGCAGCGAACGCCAGGAGCCGCGCGAAGCGCGCGAACCCCGAGAGGCGCGCGAGCCTCGCGAGGGCCGTCCTCCCCGTGAAGCGCGTGAGCCCCGTGAAGCGCGTGAACCCCGCGAAGGACGCGAGCCCCGTGAAGGACGTGAGGGCCGTGAGCCGCGCGAAAACCGCAGCCGCCGGGAACCGGCGCCGCTCGACGCCAATGGCACGAGCGACATCGCCGAGGGCGCCATCGCTCCCGAGGCGCGGACGGACCGCCCCCCGCGCGGGGAACGCGGAGAACGCGGTGAACGCGGAGAAGGCCGACGCGAGCGCGGCGAGGGTCGTCGTGAACGTGGCGAGCGCCGCAGCGAAAGCGGGCGCGAGGAAAGCCTATCCGCCAACGAGCTGACGGATGCACCGGCCTCCCAAGGCCTGGCGACCGAGCAAGCTGCCGGCACCGAGATGGACGGCCTGCAAGCTCGCGAGACGCGCACGCCGGGCGAGAACGGTGAAGGCCGTCGCCGCTCGCGTGACCGCTACGGCCGTGACCGCCGCGAACGCGGCGAGCGCACGGGACGGGACGAGGTGGAGGCCGCCGAAGGTGGGGCGCAAGGCCTGCCGGCCGAGGGGGCCCCCGCGTCAAACGCAGACACCCCACAGGAGGCGCCGCGTCGTCCGCGCTATCCCACCGGCTTCGTGAGCGACGAGGAGCCGGCCCTTGCACCTGCGCCCGTGGCTGCATCGCCCGCCCCGGCCGCCGCATCCGCATCCGCATCCGCGGCAGCATCTGCGGCCAGCACCGCGCGCGGCGCCATGCCCCGGGTACAGGGCTACACCCTGCCCCTGGAGCAGATGCAGCAGGTGGCCGAAAGCTCCGGCCTGCAGTGGGTGAACTCCGATGCCGCCAAGGTGGCTGCGGTACAGGCCGCGATTGCCGCCGAACCCAAGCCGGTGCATGTGCCGCGCGAGCGCCCTGCGCCGGTGGTGATCGATGAAGGCCCGCTGGTGCTGGTGGAAACCCGCCGCGATCTGGCCCAGGTCACGCTGCCGTTCGAAACGTCGAACGCGGGCTGACCGCCTCGCGACCCGCCCCGCCCCCGGTCCTCACGGACCGGGGGCTTTTTCTTTTCGACTCAGGAACGCGCCGCCTGCTTCCACGCCTCGGATGCCGCCGCCGCATCCCCACGGTCTTCGGCCAGCGTTGCCAGCGCGCGCCAGGCCTGGCGTCGCAAGCCCGGGTCCATCAGCCCCTGTGCCGCCTGCGTGAGCAGCTGCTGCGCCTTGCCCCAGAGATGCCGGTGCATGCAGGCCATGCCCGCCAGGTACTGCAGGGTCGCATCCCGCGGGTTGGCCCGCTGCGCCGTCTCGAAACGCGCCAGCCAGGCACCGTCGATGGAATCCATTCCGCTCTTCTCGAAGGCCTGGACCAGGCGCACCTTGAGCGCGGGGTCCAGGCCCTCCTGCTGCTCCCACACCGGCTGCAGCCACTCGCGTGCCAGCTGCGCGTCGCCGTCCAGGGCTGCAACGCGCAGCACCGCGTGGATGGCCAGTTCAGGCATCTGCCGCTCCGGCGCCTCCAGCGAGGTCCAGGCACGCTGCAACTGGGCCATGTCATGCGAGGCATTGAGCAGGTCCATGGCCAGCCCCCGGGTGATGCTTTGCGCCGCTTGCGGCGAAAACGCGCGGTGCTTGGCCAGCATCCGGGTGGTTTCAAGCGCCTCCTGGGTCTGTCCCGCCAGCCTGGCCGCCTTGAGCTTCATGCGCAGGGCCAGCGTGCGCCGCGCCGCGCCCTGGGGCAACTCGCGCAGCCAGGTGTCTGCCGCTTTCGCGTCGCGCTCGTCCAGGGCCCAGCGCGCGGCCCGCATCAGGGCGCCCTCACGCACGGCCTGGACCTCTCGTCCGCTGGAGTGCTCCAGCGTCAGCGTGAGGTGTTTGTCGCGGGCGGCTCGGTCCTGCAGGGACTGTGCGCTTTCAGCCGCCAGCAGGTGGGCCAGCGCCCGAAGGGGCTGGGCATGCGAGAGGCGAACGCCCGACTCACGCAGGGACTGCTCCTGGGACAGCACGGCATCGGCCGACTTGCGCGCTCGAAGAAAGCGCCCTGCCGTGAGGTGAGCGATGGCGTCCACCAGCATCAGGTGCAGCGTGCGCTCCTTCTGCTGGTTGCGCCAGCGCATCGCCTCACGGGGCAGGCTGAACAGGGCCGACAAGGCGCGCAAGGCAGCATGCAGCAGCACGAAGGCCGCCACGGCCAGGAGCAGGGCGAGGTTCAGGGACAGGTCCAGGCGGTACGGCGGCCAGAACAGGGTGACCGTTCCCTGGTTGTTGCCCGCGAACAGCGCGATGGCCACCGCCACGCCAAACAACGCCAGGAGCCAGAGTGCGGCGCGCATCGGGTCGATCCTGCGGGCGGTCAGCGACTCGCCGCCGTGGCGTCGAGCAGGGCCAGGGTCTCGTCGATGCGGGGCAGGTCGACGCGGCGCAATTGGGTCTGCAGATCCTGCAGGACGGCCGCTGCCGCCTGGGTGCGGCGTGCTGCGGGATCGAAGTAGCGGTTCATGGCCTGGCCCGCGGCCGCGAGGTCCGCGCGCGCAAGGTCGGACTGGCGCGCCAGCAGGGACAGGCGCGCGTTCAACAGCTTGAGCTTGAGGTTCTCCTTCAGGAAGAAGGATTGCTCCGGCGACAGCAGGGCCGCCTCCGGCTGATCGACGCGGCTGACGCGTACAAGCCGGCGGGCCTCGTCGGCGACGGCGTGGAGCGAGCGCTCCCACCACGGCGCGGACGCCGCCGGCGCCTTGGCGGGCGTCTCGCGGGAGCTGCCCGATGCGACCGCGGGACCCACCGCATTGGCCAGGGGCAGTTCATCGACCATGCGGGCCAGTTCGTCCATGCGGATCAAGAGACTGGGGACGTCTGCCACCGAGGCGGCCTTGATGCGGTCGATGTCGCGGGTGATCGCGCCACGCACCCGCACCAGGCGCGGGTGGCCCGAACGGGCCAGGCGCTGCTCGGCCCCGCGCAGCGCCGCCAGCAGGGGCTCCGGGCTCAGCGTGAGCTGGGACTGCTGCTGCGCCAGGCGCAAGGCGGCCTCGATGTCCAGCACCAGGTTCTCGTCGCGCGAGCGCGTGAGGCTTTGCATCAGCTCTTCGAGCTGGGCGCGCTGCAAGGCGACCTCGCCCAGGCGGCTCTCGGTCACGGCCTGTCGCGTGGCAGTCTCACGCGCCAGCTCCTGGGCCTGGCGGGCCAGGGTCCGCGCCTCGATGGCGTTGGCACCGGAGTCCGCACTCTGGCGGGCCAGTTGCGACTGGATCTCCGACAGCTTCTGCCACAGCAGCAGGCTCGCTGCCAGGGCCATGATGCTCACGGTCAGCATCCCGTAGAAGAGCGGGCGCGCGAGCAGCAGGCCGGCGCGCGGCGCCGGGGCCGGCGCGGTGACCGACGGCGCGGGCTCGGGCGCAGGCGCCGCCCCGGTCACGGGGGCCTCGTCGCGGGAGGGAGATTCACTCATGCCGAGGATTGTAGAAAGGCGGCGACGTCGTCCAACCCGGGCCGGCTCGACATCACCGTGCCGAACCCGGCGTGACGTGCCGCCTCGGCGATGCGCGGGTGGGTGCACAGGGCCCGCGCCTGGTCCCAGGCCTGGCCGGGAACCATCTGCCGCAGGTTGTCCACCCCTTCGGAGCTGCTGAAAAGCCACCAGGCGCCGTCGCCGGCACCCGCCCGGGCGCGCGCGTGCTGCGCGGCGCTCCATCGTGGCAGGCCGCGAAGGTAGGCCACCACCGTGTCCACCCGCACCCCAGCCGCCTCGAGCTGGCTGGCCAGCCAGTCGCGCCCCGCGGCCTGTCCGCTGGCATCGCCACCCCGCACGATCAGCACCCGGTCACCGGGCGCCAGCCCCACGCCCACCAGCGCCCAGAGCGCTTCGGAATCGAACTGTGCCGCCTGCGGCCCGGGCGCATCGACCTGTGCGGCCGGCACACCAGATGCCTCGAGGGCCCGGGCGGTCCCCGGGCCGGTGGCCCAGGCCCGGGTGCCCGCAGGCCAGGCCACGCCCATGCCTTCCAGGAACCCGTGGGCTGCATTGGCGCTCACGAACATCGCGGCGCTGTAGGCGGCAAGGTCGGCGCGTCGTGCCAGCAGCGCGGCCGGATCGGCCGCCGGCTGGATGGCAATCAGGGGCAAGGCGTGCGCGCGGATCCCGCGCTGGCCCAGCGCCTGGGCCCACAAGGCGGCCTCGCGCTCGGGCCGGGTCACCAGGACCGCGGGCGCCTGCGCGGAAGCCGGCGCGTCGGCCAACTCAGTGGGCGCCGCCTGCGCGCAATTGGCCAGCCACCTGCAGGCCCAGGGCCGCGGCCTGATCCAGGGTTGATACGGCGGCACTGGCCTGCACCTGCACCAGGGTGGCGGCACCGTCCGGGTCGCCCCAGGCAGCCCGCAGGTCCAGGGTCTGCCCGGACGTGAAGCGAGCGTGCGCCGCCAGCGGCATCGAGCAGCTGCCGCCCATCGCGCGGCTGACCGCGCGTTCGGCGGCCACAGCCAGCCAGGTGGGCTGGTGGGCCAGGGGGGCGAGCAGGTCGGCCACGTCCGGCCGGTTGCCACGCACCTCGATGCCGAGGGCGCCCTGGCCCGCGGCGGGCAGCATCTCGGAGGGCTCGAAGATCTGGCGAATGCGCGCGCCCAGACCCAGGCGCTTCAGACCGGCTGCGGCCAGGACGATGGCCTCGTAGTGGCCGTCATCGAGCTTGCGCAGGCGGGTGTCCAGGTTGCCACGCAAGGGCTCGATGCGCAGGTCGGGACGCAGCGCGCGCAGCAGCACCACCCGGCGCAGGCTGGAAGTGCCCACCACGCTGCCCTCGGGCAGTTCGGACAGGCTGGCAAAGCGGTTGGAGACCAGGGCGTCGCGCGGATCCTCGCGCTCCATCACGCAGCCGAGGGTGAAACCTTCGGGCAGCTCCATCGGCACGTCCTTGAGCGAGTGCACGGCCAGGTCGGCACGTCCTTCCTCGAGGGCCACTTCAAGTTCCTTGACAAACAGGCCCTTGCCGCCGACCTTGCTGAGGCTACGGTCCAGGATCTGGTCGCCACGGGTGGTCATGCCCAGGAGGCCCACCTGGTGGCCGCGCGCTTGCAGCAGCGCCTGCACATGTTCGGCCTGCCACAGGGCGAGGCGGCTTTCGCGGGTGGCGATCACGAGTTGGCTCAACGTCTTGCCTTGTTCGTCGCGTGAATGAATCGGACGATGCTAGCATGGCGGCTGCCGAAAAATTAAGCACAAAGAAGCATAAACAAGCACGGGGCCGGCGCGTCCGCGGCGACGCCCCGTGGAGGATCCGACGCCATGCCTGCCAGTTCACCCAAGTCGCTGCCCGTGTCTGCCGGGCGGCGTGCCCGTGACAACGAAAAGCCGCTCGTCGAGGACATTCGCCTGCTGGGGCGCCTGCTGGGAGACGTGATCCGCGAGCAGGAGGGCCTGGAGGCCTACGAGCTGGTGGAGCGCATACGCAAGCTCTCCGTGGCCTTCCGCCGTGATGCCGACCAGGAAGCGGACCGCGCGCTCAAGACGCTGCTGAAGTCGCTCTCGGGCGAGCAAGCCGTCAGCGTGATCCGCGCCTTCACCTATTTCAGCCACCTGGCCAACCTGGCGGAGGACCGTCACCACATCCGCCGGCGCATCATCCATGAGCGCGCAGGTGACACACAGGAGGGCAGCATCGAGGTCGCCCTGGCCCGCCTGCGCTGGGCCGGCATCCAGCCGCGCGCCATCGCCCAGACCCTGGCGCACAGCTATGTCTCCCCGGTGCTCACGGCCCACCCCACCGAAGTCCAGCGCAAAAGCATCCTGGATGCCGAACGCGACATCGCCCACCTCCTCACCGCGCGTGACGAGATCCGAGCCCGCGCCCTGCCCCGTGACGCGCTGGCACCGCGCGAACTGGCCGCCAATGAATTGCAGATCCGAGCCCGCGTGATGCAACTGTGGCAGACGCGCCTGCTGCGTTTCACCAGGCTCACCGTCGCCGACGAAATCGAGAACGCCCTGTCCTATTACGAGGCGACCTTCCTGCGCGAGATCCCCAAGCTCTATGACAACCTGGAGCGGGCCCTGGGCCAGCCGCAGGTGGCGAGCTTCCTGCGCATGGGAATGTGGATCGGCGGCGACCGTGACGGCAACCCCAACGTGAACGCGCAGACCCTGGAGCACGCCCTGCGGCGGCAATGCGAAGTGGCCCTGCGCCATTACCTCACCGAGATCCACTGGCTCGGCAGCGAGCTGTCGCAGTCGGCGCTGCTGGTGTCGTTCACGCCGGCGATGCGCGCCCTGGCCGAGCGCTCGCCCGACACCAACGAGCACCGGCAGGACGAACCCTATCGGCGCGCGCTGGCGGGGATGTACGCGCGCCTGGCGGCCACCCTGAAGGCCTTCACGGGGGGTGAAGCCGCGCGCCACGCGCTTGCGCCGCAAAACCCCTACCTGAGTGCCCAGGACCTCGGCACAGACCTGCGTACCATCCGCGACTCCTTGCTGGCATCGCATGGCGAAGCCCTGGTGGCCCAGCGCCTGGCGCCCCTGATCCGCGCGGTCGACGTGTTCGGCTTCCACCTGGCGACGATGGACCTGCGCCAAAGCTCCGATCAGCACCAGGAAGTGGTCGCGGAACTCCTGGCGACCGCGCGCATCGAGCCGCGTTATGCCGAGCTGGACGAGGCCGCACGGCGCGCGCTGCTGCTTCGCCTGTTGTCGGACGCACGATCCTTGCGCGTGATCGATGCGGTGTATTCCGAACGCACGCAGTCGGAGCTGGCCATCTTCGAGACTGCCCGCCGCCTGCGCGCACGCTTCGGTCCGCAGGCGATCCGCCACTACATCATCAGCCACACCGAAACGGTCAGCGACCTGCTGGAGGTCCTGCTGCTGCAAAAGGAAGTGGGGCTGCTGGCCGGCACACTCGACGGAACGGCCCGCGCCGAGCTGATCGTGGTGCCCCTGTTCGAGACCATCGAGGACCTGCGCAATGCGGCGCCGATCATGCGCGAGTTCTATGGCTTGCCCGGCATCGCCCGCATGGTGCAGCGCTCCGGCAGTGAGCAGGACATCATGCTGGGGTACAGCGACAGCAACAAGGACGGCGGCATCTTCACCAGCAACTGGGAGTTGTACCGCGCCGAGATCGCGCTGGCCGACCTGTTCGACGAACTTGCCAACAGCCACAACATCCAGCTGCGCCTCTTTCATGGACGCGGCGGCACAGTGGGTCGCGGCGGCGGCCCGAGCTACGACGCGATCCTGGCCCAGCCCCCGGGTACGGTGCGCGGGCAGATCCGCCTGACCGAGCAGGGGGAGGTGATCGGCTCCAAGTACGCCAATCCCGAGATCGGGCGGCGCAACCTGGAGACCCTGGTCGCCGCCACGCTCGAGGCCACGCTCCTGCAACCGACCAAGCCCGCTCCGCGCGCCTTTCTCGCAGCCGCCGAAGCCCTGTCGCAGGCCAGCATGCGCGCCTACCGCCAGCTGGTGTACGAGACCCCCGGCTTCACCGACTACTTCTTCGGCGCCACGCCGATCCGCGAGATCGCGCAGCTCAATATCGGCTCGCGTCCGGCCTCGCGCAAGGCGGGCCAGCGCATCGAGGACCTGCGCGCCATCCCCTGGGGCTTCAGCTGGGGCCAATGCCGCCTGACGCTGCCCGGGTGGTACGGCTTCGGCACCGCGGTCCAGGCGTACCTGGACGAGACCGCCGGCGCCTCCCGCAAGGAGCGACTGGCCTTGCTGCAGAAGATGTACCGGCAGTGGCCCTTCTTTCGAACCCTGCTGTCCAACATGGACATGGTCCTGGCCAAGAGCGACCTCGCCCTGGGCTCACGCTATGCGCAGCTCGTGGGCGATGCGCGCCTGCGAAAGAAGGTGTTCGGCGCCATCGAGGCCGAATGGCAACGCACCGTCGAGGCCCTGCAGGCGATCACCGGCGAGCGCCAGCGCCTGGCGGGCAATCCGGCCCTGCAACGCTCCATCCGCCACCGCTTCCCCTACATCGACCCGCTGCACCACCTGCAGGTGGAACTGGTGCGCCGCTACCGGGAAGGCCGCTCCGACGAGCGGGTGCAGCGTGGCATCCACATCTCGATCAACGGGATCGCCGCCGGATTGCGCAACACGGGTTGAAGCCGCAGGGATCGGTCCCCGCCTGCCATCCGCCGGCGAAATCGGCGGTCGGCACCGGGGCTCCACCATGCAGGGCCGATAATCGGCATCGGAAATGCCTCGGAACCCCTGTTTAGTTCTTATGAATTAAGGATTCCGATCCTTCATCCCCTATGTCCCACAACCAACTCGATCAAAAGTCCCAGGCCTGGTCCGCGCTCTTTTCGGAGCCCATGTCCGACCTCGTCAAGCGCTACACCTCCAGCGTGTTCTTCGACAAGCGCCTGTGGAAGGCCGACATCCAAGGCTCGCTCGCGCACGCCGAGATGCTGGCGGCCCAGGGCATCATCCGCCCCGACGACCAGGCCGCCATCGCGCGGGGCATGGCACAGATCGCCCAGGAGATCGAGTCCGGCGCCTTCGAATGGAAGCTCGATCTCGAGGACGTCCACCTGAACATCGAGGCGCGCCTGACCCAGCTGGTGGGCGACGCCGGCAAGCGCCTGCACACCGGCCGCAGCCGCAACGACCAGGTCGCCACCGACGTGCGTCTGTGGCTGCGAGAGGAGATCGACCTGATCGCCGGCCTGCTCACGCAATTGCAGAAGGCGCTGGTCGACATCGCCGAGCGCCACGCCGAGGTGATCCTGCCCGGGTTCACCCACCTGCAGGTGGCCCAGCCCGTGAGCTTCGGCCACCACATGCTGGCCTATGTGGAGATGTTCGCGCGCGACGCCGAGCGCATGGCTGACGTACGCCGGCGTGTGAACCGCCTGCCCCTGGGATCGGCCGCCCTGGCGGGCACCAGCTACCCCCTGGACCGCGAACGCGTCGCGCGCACACTGGGCATGGAAGGCGTGTGTCAGAACTCGCTGGACGCCGTGAGCGACCGCGACTTTGCGATCGAATTCACCGCGGCAGCGTCACTGGCCATGGTGCATATCAGCCGCCTGTCCGAGGAACTCATTCTGTGGATGTCGCAGAACTTCGGCTTCATCACGCTGGCCGACCGTTTCACCACCGGCTCGTCGATCATGCCGCAGAAGAAGAACCCCGACGTGCCCGAACTCGCCCGCGGCAAGACCGGGCGCGTGGTGGGCCACCTGATGGGGCTGATCACGCTGATGAAGGGCCAGCCCCTGGCCTACAACAAGGACAACCAGGAAGACAAGGAGCCGCTGTTCGACACCGTCGACACGCTCAAGGACACTCTGCGCATCTTCGCGGAGATGGCCGGTGGCATCACCGTGCAGCCCGAGGCGATGGAGCGCGCGGCCCTGCGCGGGTACGCCACGGCCACCGACCTGGCCGACTACCTGGTGAAGAAGGGCCTGCCGTTTCGCGACGCGCACGAGACCGTGGCCCACGCGGTCAAGGCCGCTGCCGCCGTCCACAAGGACCTGGCCGACCTGCCGCTGCAGCAGCTTCAAGGCTTCCATGCCGCCATCGAGGCCGACGTGTTCGAGGTGCTGTCCCTGCGTGGCTCGCTCAACGCGCGCAATGTCCTGGGCGGCACCGCACCCGCCCAGGTGCGCGCGCAGGTGGCCCGCCATCGTGCCCGGCTGGCCTGATCAGGCCCGGCCCCGACCCCAGCGCCTTCCAGAAAAACAAGGAGACCCAACGTGACCGTGATCACCCACATCGAAGACCTGCGCGTCCTGGCCAAGAAGCGCGTGCCCCGCATGTTCTACGACTACGCCGACTCGGGCTCGTGGACCGAGGGCACCTACCGCGCCAACGAGACCGACTTCGACAAGATCCTGCTGCGCCAGCGTGTGGCAGTGAACATGGAAGGCCGCACCACCCGCAGCACCATGCTGGGGCAGGACGTGGCGATGCCGGTGGCCATTGCGCCTACCGGCTTGACCGGCATGCAGCATGCCGACGGCGAGATCCTCGGTGCGCGCGCAGCCAAGAAGTTCGGCATCCCCTTCACGCTGTCGACCATGAGCATCTGCTCGATCGAGGACATCGCACAGGCCACCGGCAACCACCCCTTCTGGTTCCAGCTGTACGTGATGCGTGACCGCGATTTCGTGGAGCGCCTGATCGACCGCGCCAAGGCCGCCCACTGCTCCGCGCTGGTCATCACCCTGGACCTGCAGATCCTGGGGCAGCGTCACAAGGACATCAAGAACGGCCTGTCGACCCCGCCCAAGCCCACGCTGCGCAATATCGCCAACCTCATGACCAAGCCCCGCTGGTGCCTGGGCATGCTCGGAACCAAGCGCCACAACTTCGGCAACATCTTCGGCCACGTCAAGGGCATCGAGAACATGGGTTCGCTCTCCGAGTGGACGGCCAAGCAGTTCGACCCGGCCCTGTCCTGGGCCGACGTGGAGTGGATCAAGAAGCGCTGGGGCGGCAAGGTGATCCTCAAGGGCATCCAGGACGCCGAGGACGCGCGCCTGGCGGTGGACAGCGGTGCCGACGCCCTGATCGTGTCCAACCACGGCGGACGCCAGCTCGATGGCGCGCCCTCCTCCATCTCCGCGCTGCCCGCGATCGTGGACGCGGTGGGCCGGCAGATCGAGGTGCACATGGATGGCGGCATCCGCTCCGGGCAGGACGTGCTCAAGGCCCGCGCCCTGGGTGCGCGCGGCGTGTACATCGGCCGGGCCTTCCTGTACGGCCTGGGCGCCATGGGCGAGGCCGGCGTGACCAAGGCGCTGGAGATCATCCACAAGGAGCTCGATCTCACGATGGCCTTTTGCGGGCGCACTGACATCAACACCGTGGACAAGGGCATCCTGCTGCCCGGCACCTACTGAGGCCTCGGGCGGGAGAGGCCCGCCTGCCTGCATGACCCGGCTGCGACGCATCGCCCACCTGGACATGGACGCGTTCTTCGCGTCCGTCGAATTGCAGCGGCTGCCGCAGCTGCAGGGCCTGCCGGTCGTGATCGGCGGCGGCAAGCGCAGGGTGGACGAGATGCTGCGCGAGCAGCACGCCAGCCTGCCGCTGCACGAAATCCCGGTCGATGCCTTCCCGCGTCTGAAGGACTATGTGGGCCGCGGGGTGATCACCACCGCCACCTACCCGGCGCGCCAGTTCGGCGTGGGGTCGGCCATGGGCATGATGAAGGCGGCGCGCCTGTGCCCGCAGGCCATCGTGCTGCCGGTGGACTTCGAGGAGATCCGCAAGTTCTCGCGGGCCTTCAAGGACACGATCCGGGAGATCGCCCCCGTGGTCGAGGACCGTGGTGTCGACGAGGTGTACATCGACTTCACCGACGTCCCCGGCGGCCAGCGAGAGGGCGGGCGCGTGCTGGCGCGCCTGATCCAGAAATCCATCTTCGAGCGCACCGGCCTGACCTGCTCCATCGGCGTGGCCCCCAACAAGCTGGTCGCCAAGATGGCCAGCGAATTCAACAAGCCCAATGGCATCTCCGTCGTGTTCGAGGAGGATCTGCAGGACAGGATCTGGCCGCTGGCGGTGCGCAAGATCAATGGCATCGGCCCCAAGGCGGAGGCCCGCTTGCACGGTCTGTCGATCCGCACCATCGGCGAGCTGGCGGCGCAGTCGCGCGAGGATCTGGTCAACCACTTCGGCCGCGCCTATGGCGCCTGGATGCACGACGCCGCCTGGGGCCGGGACGAGCGCCCGGTGGTGACCGAGAGCGAGCCGGTCTCCATGAGCCGGGAGACCACCTTCGACCGTGACCTGCACGCCACGCGGGACCGTGCGGAACTGGGCGCGATCTTCACCGACCTGTGTGAACGCGTGGCCGCAGACCTGGCGCGCAAGGGTTACGCCGGGCGCACCATCGGCATCAAGCTGCGGTACGACGATTTCCGGATCGCCACGCGTGACGTGACGCTGGACCACTACACCGGTGACGCGCGGACGATCCGGCAGGCCGCAGGACTGTGCCTCAAGCGGGTAGACCTCTCGCGGCGGCTGCGGCTGCTGGGGGTGCGGGTCGGCAAGCTGGCACGCCTGCAGGAGCTCACCGCACAGGCCGTGACGCCGCCCGCCTCGAGTCCCGGGCCCGGCGAAGGCGCCGGTGAGGCGACCGAAGACCCCAACCTCGACCTGTTCCCCGACTAGGGCGCCAGCTGCAACTCGATCACGCGGTACGCCCCTCCCTGCTGGTCGGCGCGGAACCGGACCTTGTCTCCGACCTTCACCCGGTCCAGGACAGCAGGGTCAAGCACCTGGAACACCATGGTCATGGGCGGCATGTCCAGCGACTTGATCTCGCCATGGCGCAGCGTGAGCTTGCCCGCAGCCTTGTCGATGCGGCGTACCTCGCCGCTGGCCATGTCGGCCGCGTTCCTGGCGGCCGCAGAGTCCGCTGGTGCGGCGGGCCGGGACGCCCCCGATTGCGACCACACCGGCAGGCTGGTCGTGGCCAGCACCAGGACTGCGGCCAAGGCGCTCTTGGCTGGTTGATGAATCGTCATGCTTTCCTGCTCCCCGGATAAGACTGGTACACCCGTGCCCCGCCATCGCGCGTGAGCAGCATCACCTGGTAGGCGTCCCGGCGGTCACCGTACACCTTGCCATCCATCCCCGGCGACCCCACCGGCATGCCCGGCACGGCCAGGCCGACAGCCTGCGGCTTCTCTTTCAGCAGTCGATGGATCTCGCGCGCGGGCACATGCCCCTCGATCGCGTACCCGCCCACCAGGGCGGTGTGGCAAGACCCGTAGCGGGTCTCGACCCCCAGCTTGGCACGCATCGCGGTATTGCCGGTATCGTTCACCTTGACGGTGAAGCCGTTGGCTTCCAGGTGGACCACCCAGTCCTGGCAGCAGCCGCAGTTGGGGTCCTTCCAGACTTCGAGAAAGACACCCGGGCTCCTGGCGGTGGCAGTCACCGCCCAGGGCGCCGCAGCCAGTGCGGCCAGCGCCAGCAGGGATCGGCGCCGCGCGGCGCCCCGGTCAGACAGCGGTAGGGTCATGGTCGTCCTCCAGCAGTTCACCGGCCGGCCGCCGGCAGCACCTTGATCTTGCCGATCATGCCCGCCTGGTAATGCCCCGGGATCAGACAGGCGAATTCGAAGTCGCCTGCGCGGTTGAAGTTCCATACCAGCTGGCCGGTCTTGCCGGCCGCCACATGCGCCATGTACGGCTCGTCATGCTCCATGTTCGGGAACTTCTGCATCATGGCCGCGTGCTGGTCGAGTTCCTCGCGCGTGCCGATCACCAGCTCGTGCAGGGCCTTGCCGGTGTTCCTCACCACCAGCCGCACGGTCTCGCCCTCGCGCACCTCGATGCGATCGGGCGTGAAGCGCATGGTGTCGGTCATGGACACCTGGATGGTGCGCCGCACCGCCCGGGCGTCGCCGGCGATGCCCCAGGGTTTTTGTTCCTTCACCGCAGCGCCCTTGGCATGCGCCGCCTCATGCCCGGCGTGCTGCGAATGCGCCGTATGCGCGGTGGCCACCCCGGGCAATAGAAGGAACGCGAGGGCGAACCAGGGGGTGCAGATCAGCGCTTTCATCGGGGGCCTCCTCTCTTGACATCTCAGTGATGGCCGCCATGGCCAGACGGTTTGCGGGCCCGCACCTCGACACCCGTCGCGGGCTGGGCCTGGCGCGGCATGGAGGTGCGGCCCTGCGCCGCAGGCTCGCCGCGAGCGGGCGCAGGCGGTTCGCCCGAGTACTCCCAGGCCACCGTGCCCGGCGGGTGCTTGAACCACTCGGGGCTGCGGTAGTCGCCAGGCTTCTGGTCGCGCCGCACCTTCAGCACGGTGAACATACCCCCCATCTCGACGCCGCCGAAAGGCCCCTGCCCCGTCATCATCGGCGCGGTGTTCTCGGGCAGAGGCATCTCCATCTCGGCCATGTCCGCCATGCCCCGCTCCCCCATCACCATGTAATCGGGAATCAGGTGGGTGATCTGGCGCGCCACGCCGCTGTGATCGACCCCGATCATCGTGGGCACGCTGTGGCCCATGGCGTTCATGGTGTGGTGGCTCTTGTGGCAGTGAAAGGCCCAGTCGCCCTCCTCGTCGGCGACGAATTCGATCTGCCGCATCTGCCCCACGGCAATGTCGGTCGTGACCTCGGGCCAGCGTGCGCCCCGGGGCGTCGGGCCGCCATCGGTGCCGGTCACTTGGAATTCGTGACCATGCAAGTGAATCGGGTGGTTGGTCATGGTCAGGTTGCCCACCCGGATGCGGACCTTGTCGCCCAGGCGCACATTCAGGGAATCGATGCCGGGGAAGATCCGGCTGTTGAAGGTCCAGAGGTTGAAATCCAGCATCGTCATGATCCTGGGCGTGTACGAGCCGGGCTCGATGTCGTAGGCACTCAGAAGGAACACGAAGTCCCGGTCGACCGGATCGATCAGTGGATGCCGCTCCTTCGGGTGCGTCACCCAAAAGCCCATCATGCCCATGGCCATCTGCGTCATTTCGTCCGCATGCGGGTGGTACATGAACGTACCCGGGCGCCGCGCCACGAATTCATAGACGAAGGTCTTGCCTGGCGGGATACCCGGCTGCGTGAGGCCGGTGACGCCGTCCATGCCATTGGGCAGGCGCTGCCCATGCCAGTGGATGCTGGTGTGCTCGGGCAGCCTGTTGGTCACGAAGATCCGCACGCGGTCGCCCTCGACCACTTCGATCGTGGGGCCGGGCGACTGGCCGTTGTAGCCCCAGAGGTGGGCCTTGAACCCTGGCGCCATTTCGCGCACCACCGGCTCGGCCACCAGGTGAAACTCCTTGACGCCGTCTTTCATGCGCCAGGGCAGGCTCCAGCCGTTGAGGGTGACCACGGGCTGGAAGGGACGGCCCGTGGGCGGGGGCGGGGGCGGCACGGTGCCGGGCTGGGCCTGCATCACGGGCTCGGGCAGGGCCGCCAGGGCCACGCGGCTCACCGAGGCGGCTGCGGCACCGGCCAGGAGGCCCGCCATGGCGCCGGAACCTTGGAGGAAATGTCGTCTGCGGGTCATGGTGTGGGGTGTGTTTCAGGTCGAGGCGGGGTTCAATGGCCCGCGGTTTCGGAGGAGGCCGTGCTCGCGGGCCCTGCGCCCGCCCGGGCGCCGGTGTCGATCGGCTTGCCGGTCACGGCCGCGGCCAGCGCCGCATCGGAGAGCCAGAACTGCTGCTGCGCGTCGATCGCCGCCATCACGCTGCCGACCTGATCACGGGTGTCCGCCAGCAACTCGAAGACGCCGATCTGCATGCCGTTGTAGCGAAGCAGGTTTTCTTCCGACACGGCCTTGCGCAGGGGCACGATTTCATCCTGGTAGTGGCGCGCCAGCTCCCACGCCGTGCGGTAGCCCGAATAGGCCTCGCGCAGCTGCGAGGAGGCCGATCGCGTCACCGACTCGTAACGGTGGGCGGCCGCCAGGGAACGGGCGTTCATGCTCGCCCGGCGCGCATCCCCCCAGTCGAACAGGGGCAGGCGGATGTCCAGTTCCCAGCCTCGCGGGCTGCTGCGGTGTCCAGCGTCGAATTTCGTGTCGCGGCGCACGCCGGCCTCGACATCGACCAGGCTGGCGGCGAAGTCCAGGCGCTGGGCCTGGCCGGCCGCCTCCAGTTGCAGGCGGGCCAACTGCCAGTCCAGGCGCTGCTCGCGTGCGGCGCTGGCCACCTGCGAGGGCTCGATCGGCTGCGCCGGTACATCGGGCAGCCGCGGCGGCAGCTGGAGGCGCCGGGCCTGCGCATCGTCCAGCCCCAGCTGACGCACCAGTGCCTCCCGAGTGGCGGTGGCAGCGTGTTGCGCGGTCGCCAGGCGCGCCGTGGCATCGGCATAGAACGCGTGCTGACGTGCCCGCTGCAGGCGCGAGAAGTTACCGGCTGCCTGCATGCGGCGCGCGAGTTCGGCGCTGGCACTGGCCGCCTGCTGCACCTGGCGTGCGTACCCCAGGGTCTGTTCGGCAGCGACCGCGCGCACCCAGGCCTGGCGGACCGCGCTGACCTGTTCCACCACGGCGGCGCCCAGTTGCACACGCCCCTGGGCCTGCTGCTGGCGGGCCAGGACCTGCCGCTGCGGCCAGGTGATCACGTCCATCAGGCCGAACGACAGCAGGCGCCCGAGTTCGAGCTCCTCGCCACTGCGCACACGCTCGAAGGCGAAGACCGGATTGGGCATCCGGCCCGAGGCCTCGGCCGCGGCGATGTCGGCCCCATGCTGCGCCAGCAGGGCCTGGAACGCCGGGCTGTTCGCAAGCGCCAGGCGAACGGCTTCTTCACGACCCAGGGGGGTGGACAGCAGGCCCTCGGCTTGCTGCAGGCGCGCTTCACGCGCCTTGGCGTCGCGCTGCAGCCGCAATTCACCGTGGGTGAAGGCCGGGTAGGCCGCGTTGATCCCTGCCACCTCGCGATCGAGGTCGATGCTGGCACACCCGGAGAGCAGGAGGCAGGCCGCCGCGAGCAGGCCTGCGGAGCGGGTCAGGGGAAAAGGTGCGTGCATGGGCCCACTCCCTTCAATGCGTGTGGCCCGCAGCAGGCGCGGGTGACGCGGGCGGCGCGAGCGGGGAGGCAGGCTTGACCGCTGGCGCCGCGCGCGCCGGCTCGGAAGCGGCCGGGGCCTGGGATTCGCGGGCATAGGCCCGCCATCCGCCGATGCGTCCCACCGTGTCGTTGGACTCGCGCCAGGGGGCCACCGGTGCCTCGGCAAAAGGCTGGTAACCCTCGAAGGCCGAACGCCAGGCTGGTGCACCTGCCGGATCCGGGGCCTGGGCCACTGAGAGCCCCGGCAGGACGAGCGCCACGGCGGGCAGGCACTGCAGAAAAAAGGCAAAACGCATGAATATTCCCCAAGGTATGGCCACCGGGAGCCGGCTTGCGACTGGCGCGCAGGACGGCTCATCGCCCGGCCCGCGCGCCATGGGGCGTCACGGGCAGGCCTGTGCAAGGCCGCCGGCACCGGCGGCGGCTTCAGGCGCGAGGGGGTTTGTCAGGAAGCGGTGCCACGTGACTGGCCAGCCGCACCAGGACACGGGTTGCGAGGCCCTGGGGGACCGGGCGCGAGTCGAATGTCACCGCAGTGGCCGTCAAAGCCAGGACAAGACCGCACACCGAGCAGACGGCGCAATGGTGGCTGGTATCCGGCTGCAGGTCGTGGACCGCGGCGGCCAGGACATCGTCATGGCCCGCGGCAAACGCCACGGCGGATTGGCCGTGGTCATGCGCATGCCCTTCGTGGGCTGCATGGGCTGTATGGCCTGCATGGACCGCCTGCACGGAGGCTGCGGCCTGCGCGTCATGCGCGACGAACGCCGCCGGCGTCGTCGGCTGGCACATCACCATCGACGCGGCCACCGCGCCCTGCCAGGGCAGGGCGGCCAGCAGCAGCCAGGTGATGAACAGTCGCAGGCGCGAGGACATGGATTCCATTCTAGCCAGGCACCCGCATTCCCCGAGGCCCCCGAGGGCTTGCCTCACTGGCGTGCCGTGCGCACATTCGCCGGCAAGGCCCCGGGATGGCTGGTGCGAAAGGGATTGATGTCCAGCCCGCCCCGGCGCGTGTAGCGGGCAAGCACCGACAGCCGCACCGGTCTGCAGCGCTCGCGGATGTCCATGAACATGCGCTCCACGCACTGCTCATGGAATTCGGTGTGATGGCGAAAACTCACGATGTAGCGAAGCAGCTGCCCCTGGTCGATCTGCGGCCCGCTGTAGCGGACCTGCACGCTGCCCCAATCGGGCTGCCCGGTCACCGGGCAATTGCTTTTCAGAAGGTGGCTCACCAGCGTCTCCTGGACCGGCTGTTCATCGAAAGCTGCCGACAGGAGTTCAGGCGCCGGGGTGTAGCGGTCGCAGTCGATGTCCAGGCGGTCCAGGTTCACGCCCTCGAGTTCCTCGACGGTCTCGCGCTCGAAGGCGTCGGCCAGGACGAGACGCACCCCGACGGAGGAGGCGGCTGACGCGCCGCGCCAGACGGCCTCGCTGATGTCGGCACGCAGGCGATCCCGGACCTCGTCGGCCGAACCAAAGCGCGTGCTGCTGAAGCTGCCCAAGTACAGCTTGAACGACTTGCTCTCGACGATGTTCGGGGTCTCGCAGGGCACCGTGAACTGCGCGATGGCGACCTGCGGCTTGCCGCGCGGCGTGAGCCAGGACAGCTCGAAAGCGGTCCACAGGTCGGCGCCGAAAAACGGCAGGGCCCCTTTCAGGCCCAGCTCGGCGCGCTTGTCGGCACGCGGCAGGGGAAACAGGAGGGACGGGTCGTAACGGTCGGTGTAGACCACCGCTTTGCCCAGCGAGGATTGATCGGGGGTGGTCATCGTGTCACTCGAAACGTTGTTGCCGCAGCCACTTGGTGGCGATCCATTTCTCGCCCGCCAGCACCGGCGCGCCGCCATGCAGCGTGCGGGTGGACGGGTGCGGCCGGTCGTAGCTGAAAAATACCGCGTTGCCACGTTTGGGCGCCACCTCGAGGTGCACGTCGGGGAATGTGGTGCCGCCGCCCTGCTCGGGCTCGGACAGATACATCACCAGGGTGGCCACTCGCTGCCCCCCCCGGCGCAGGATGGCGGGCGTGCCGGGTTCCGCAGGATCGAAGTAGTCGTAGTGCGGCTTGTACTCGGCGCCGGGTCGATAGTGCAGGATCTGGAGCCCCTCGCCGTTCTCCACCGGCCAGTTCAGCAGCCGTGCCAGCCGTGCCTCGATGCGGGAAACGAGTTCATTCTCACCACGCTGGAAGAACATGCCGTTGCTGGTGCGGTCCGCGTTGACCTCCTCGCCGCCGGTGCGGGTGGCGACCGTGAGCGAGCGTGCCAGGCGCGGGCGCGCCAGCGCGATCATCTGTTCGCATTCCTCGTGGGACAGCAGGTCGCCGAACACGACCAGCCGCGGATTCTTCATCGCCTGCAAGACATGCACCCGGCGGTCGCCGGCATCCAGGTACAGGGGTGAGGTCGCCAGGTCAGGTTCGGGCACCGGCACGCCGGGCACCTGCACCGGGCGTGCGACCTGCGGCAAGGTCTGCACGCCAGTGACCGACGCCAGCGCCTCGGCGGCCACGGCCTCGTTCCAGCCGGCAGCCCGCATCGACTCCAACACGGCGCCCGGCCCGTGGCCGGCCCGGGTCTGCTCCAGGATCCATTGACGCAACTCGGGCGTGACCGCCTGCGAAGCGTGGTGCGAGGTCATCCCGCCATTTTCCGGCGAAACACCAGCCGATCGGGCTCGGACGCCGACGCGTCGAAGGCATAGCCCTCGAGGTCGAAGCCCTCGAGCTTCTTCGGCGTGGCCACGCGGTGCGTGATGGCGTAGCGGGCCATCAGGCCACGGGCCTTCTTGGCGAAGAAACTGATGATCTTGTAGCGGCCGTCCTTCCAGTCCTCGAACACGCACTCGATCACCCGCGCCTGCAGCGTCCTGGTGTCCACGGCCTTGAAGTACTCCTGGGAGGCCAGGTTCACGACCACCGGCGTCTTGTCGGCGGCCAGCTGTCCGTTCAGGCACTCGGCGATGCGGCTGCCCCAGAACTGGTAAAGATTGGCGGACTTCCCGACCTTGAGCGCTGTCCCCATCTCCAGGCGATAGGGCTGCATCCGGTCCAAGGGCCGCAGCACCCCGTACAGGCCGCTCAGGATGGCCACATGCGACTGGGCCCATTCCAGGTCGGCCGGCTTGAGGGTGCGGGCCGACAGGCCGTCATAGACGTCGCCATCGAACGCCAGGAGGGCCTGACGGGAGTTGCCTGCGGTGAACCTGGGCGACCAGGCTTCGTAACGGGCCGCATTCAGGGCAGCCAGTTTGTCGCTCAGGTCCATGAGCGAGGCGATCTCCTGGGGCGACTTGCGGCGCAGGACGGCGATCAGTTCGGCCGATGCCTCGGTGAAGCGGGGTGTCGTGTGGGGGACAGCCCCCAGGGGCGTGTCGTAATCCAGCGACTTGGCGGGGGACAGCAGGTACAGCATGGGCCGGGATTATCGGCGCCAGCCCGCCGCCAGCACCCACTGCACCACCGAAGCCACCCCCACCAGGGCCCCATAGGTGGCCATCTTGCCGTCATGGCTGAAAAACCACAGTCCCCCCCCCAGAACGGCCAGCCCGCAGGCCGTCACGATGGCGGCTTGCCACCAGAAACCCGTCACAATGTGGCCCGGAGCGAGAAGAAGGCGGGCCGCGAGGGGCAACAGGAGGCCCAGCGTCACCGCCGGTGCGGCGAAGCCCAGAAGGTGGAAAAGAATGTCCAGGACATCCATCGATGGAGGGTAGGCGCCGCTAAGTACTTGATGGAACAACGGATTTTATAATTCAGCCATGGCAGTCTGGGCCCTGGGCATCAACCACACAACGGCGCCGGTGGACATCCGGGGGCGTTTTGCGTTCGCCATCGACCAGGTCGCGCCCACCTTGCAGGGCCTGCGCCAGAGCCTCTCCGGCAGCAGCGGCCACACGCCTGAAGCGGCCATCCTCTCCACCTGCAACCGCACCGAGATCTATTGCGCGGGCGAGCGCCCCGCCCTGGAGCCCACCCTGGACTGGCTGGCCCAGTCCGGCGGTGTGCCGGCTTCGGTGCTGCGATCGCACGCCTACACCCTGGAGGACGGTTCGGCCGCCCGCCACGCCTTCCGGGTCGCCAGCGGCCTGGACTCCATGGTCCTGGGCGAGGCCCAGATCCTGGGCCAGTTGAAGGACGCGGTACGCGTCGCCGAAGAGGCCGGCGCCCTGGGTACCACCCTGAACCAGATGTTCCAGCGCTCGTTCGCCGTCGCCAAGGAAGTGCGCACGGCCACCGAGATCGGCGCCCACTCCATCAGCATGTCCGCCGCCGCCGTGCGCCTGGCGGGCCAGCTCTTCGAGGACCTGGGCAAGATCCGCGTCCTGTTCGTCGGCGCCGGCGAGATGATCGAACTGGCCGCGACCCACTTCGCCGCCAAGAACCCCAAGGCCATCGCCATCGCCAACCGCACCCTGGAGCGCGGCGAGAAGCTCGCCTCCCGCTTCGGCGGCGAGGTCATGCGCCTGGCCGACCTGCCCGCCCGCCTGCACGAATTCGACGCGGTGATCAGTTCCACCGCCAGCCAGCTTCCGATCATCGGCTTGGGGGCCGTGGAACGCGCGCTCAAGGCGCGCAAGCACCGGCCCATGTTCATGGTGGACCTGGCCGTCCCGCGCGACATCGAACCCGAGGTCAAGGCGCTGGAAGACGTTTACCTCTATACCGTCGACGACCTCGCGCAGGTGGTGCAGACTGGCCAGGCCCACCGGCAGGCGGCGGTGGCCGAAGCCGAAGCCATCGTCGATGCCGGGGTGCAAAGCTTCCTGCACTGGATGAACCAGCGGCGTACCGTGCCCCTGATCCGCCAGCTCAATGCCCAGGCCGACGAATGGCGCGCCGTCGAACTCGCCCGCGCCCGCAAGCTCCTGGCCAAGGGCGAGGATGTCGATGCCGTGCTCGAGGCCCTCTCGCGCGGCCTGACCCAGAAGATGCTGCACGGCGCGCTGGCCGAACTGCATGCGGGCAACGAGCAGTCGCGCGAGCGCGCTTCCAACGCCATCGAGCACTTCTTCCTGCGCAAGGAACGTTAGCGGCGCACCGCCCTGCGCGTGCCCGGTCCCCAGACTCTGCTGAGGGCGCCGGCATCCGCGGCCCCTCGCGCCCCGGCCGCCCCCTGGCGCCCAGGCGTCCTCCCCTGAAGCTGCGCCCCGCCAAGCCCCGCCATGAAACCGTTTCTCCGCCAGCAACTCGAACGCTACCCGGTACGCCTGCAGGAGCTGGATTTCTTCCTGCAGCAACCCGACGTGGCGCAGGACATGGACCGACTGCGCGCCCTCACCCGCGAACACGCCGAGGTGAGCGAGATCGCAGGCCTGTACGCACGCTACCGACAGCGTGAGGCCGACCTCGCGGGGGCGCAGGACATGGCCGCCGACCCGGAGATGGCCGACATGGCGCGCGAGGAAATCGCCGCCCTCGAGCGCGCGCTGCCGGCCCTCGAGGACGACCTGCAAAGGCTGCTGCTTCCGCGCGACCCGGACGATGTGCGCAACGTGTTCCTCGAAATCCGCGCCGGCACGGGCGGTGACGAATCCGCCCTCTTCGCGGGCGACCTGCTGCGCATGTACACCCGCTATGCCGAGCGCCAGGGCTGGCGCTGCGAACTCGTGAGCGAAAGCGAGGGCGAAGTCGGCGGTTACAAGGAGGTGGTGGTGCGCGTGGTCGGCGAGGGCGCCTACGGCAAGCTCAAGTTCGAATCGGGAGGCCACCGGGTGCAGCGCGTGCCCGCGACCGAGACACAGGGCCGGATCCACACCAGCGCGTGCACGGTCGCCGCCCTGCCCGAACCCGACGAGGCCCAGGCCGTGCAGATCAACCCGGCGGATCTGCGCATCGACACCTTCCGCGCCTCGGGTGCGGGCGGCCAACATATCAACAAGACCGATTCGGCGGTGCGGGTCACCCACCTGCCCACCGGCATCGTCGCCGAATGCCAGGACGACCGCTCCCAACACCGCAACAAGGCCAAGGCCCTGCAGGTGCTGGCGGCGCGGATCCAGGAAGCCGAGCGTGCGGCACGCGCTGCGAAGGACGCTGCCACCCGCAAGGGCCTGATCGGCAGCGGCGATCGCAGCGACCGCATACGCACCTACAACTTCCCGCAAGGGCGGGTCACCGACCACCGCATCAACCTGACCCTGTACAAGCTGACCTTCGTCATGGAAGGTGAGCTTGACGAACTGATCGAGGGCCTGCTGCTGGCGCGCAAGGCCGAACAGCTCGAGGAACTGGAAGCGGGCGTGCGGACATGAACAAGGATGGCGGATGACCCTGGCACAGGCCCTGGCCCGCGCCATCGCGCTGGGTCTGGACAGGCTGGACGCGCAGCTGCTCCTGCTGTACGCCGCAGGACGGGCGCAGCATGAACGGGCCTGGCTGCTGGCGCATGACCAGGACCCGCTGCCCGTGACGCAGGGCCAGGTCTACGAGGCGCTGTGCGCCCGCCGTCTGCGTGACGAGCCCGTCGCCTACCTCGTGGGCGAGAAGGAATTCTTCGGCCTGATGCTGGCGGTGGATGCCCGCGTGCTGGTGCCTCGCCCGGACACCGAGACGCTGGTCGAATGGGCCCTGCAGCGCCTGCAGGACTGTCCGTCGCCCGCCGTGGCGGACCTGGGAACCGGCAGCGGCGCGATCGCGCTGGCGATCAAGCACCGATGCCCCCGCGCGAGGGTCCAGGCCATCGATCGCAGCGAGGAGGCCCTGACCGTGGGACGAGCGAACGGCCAGCGGCTCGTCCTGGAGGTGACCGGGCGCCTGGGCGACTGGCTGGCAGGCGTGCACGGCCTGCAGGACCTGATCGTCAGCAACCCGCCCTACATCCGGCAGGACGATCCCCACCTGGCGGCCCTCACGCACGAGCCTCTGGCAGCCCTGGC